>Ga0316205_10000226_pt1 | contig 118884 bp, 100 predicted proteins | sample 3monthpyrite_MG_FD_204941 | JGI IMG/M metagenome (GOLD analysis project Ga0316205, IMG submission 204941) | Microbial mat bacterial communities from mineral coupon in-situ incubated in ocean water Damariscotta River, Maine, United States -... | ecosystem: Environmental > Aquatic > Marine >...
GTGAGGCGGGGTTGCCGTAGTCGCTCTCTACCGTGAGGTATTTCATCATGATGTCGGCGACGCGCTTATCTACCGGAGTGGTAGCGGCATAGTCGAAATAGATGGGCAGGTTTAAGTTGGTTTTTGAGTCGCTCACGATATCTTAATCTCTATAGTTACAGTTGTTGTTTAATTTCATCCAGTGCGGCAATAAATTGCTGCACATCATCACTTGTATTCTGTTCGCCAAAGCTAACCCGTATGGCGCCTCTGGCGGTTTGCGCTGCGACGCTCATAGCCAGTAAAACATGGCTCGGGTCGGTTTTTCCGCTATCACAGGCGGAACCACTGGATACCGCAAACCCCTTTCTGTCCAGTTGCATCAACAACGCTTCACCATCAATGCCACTCAGGGCAAACATAACGGTGTTAGGCAGGCGGGGCGCATCCAGCGAAAAGATAGTCACCCCCTGCATTGTTTTTAACGATTCAATCAGCCGCGTTTGCAAATCAAGCGCGGCTGATTGTCTTTGTTGCATTACCCCGCTGGCTAATTCCGCCGCGGCGCCAAAACCAACAATGGACATTAGATTTTCAGTGCCACTGCGTTTTTGTTTTTCCTGCCCACCACCAACAATTTGCGGCGCCAGATCCACATGCCCTGCAACCACCAAAGCCCCTGCTCCCAGCGGTCCGTATAGCTTGTGCGATGACACACTCATTAAATCGAGTTTAAGCTCGGCAAAATTAATCGGCATTTTACCGATTATCTGGCAGGCGTCAGTATGAAAAAGCAGTTTTCGATTAATTACTTTTGCAGATTCAACCAGGGCACCTATATCTTGTAAAACACCACTTTCATTATTGGCCGCCATAATTGATACCAGTTGTGTGGTATCGGCAATACTCTCCTGCAAAGCCTTTTCTGTAACAACGCCCTGCGAATCCACGGGAATTGTGTTTAATCGCCAACCCTGCTCCGTCATTAATTTAGATGGAGCGATTAATGACGCATGTTCAATTGCACTTATAGCAAATTGCGATTTAACCGGATTAGTGGTTAAACCACCGCGAATCGCCAGATTATTCGCCTCTGTACCACCGGAGGTAAATATCACTTCCTTAGGCTGTGCCCCCAGCAGGTTAGCCACCTGCATTCTGGCTTGCTCCAGTGCATCCCGGGTTAAACGCCCAAAACGGTGCACACTGGACGGATTACCATAAAGCCCCGTCATATAGGGCATCATGGCTTCCAGTACATCTGCATTCAGGGGGGTTGTTGCGTTGTGATCCAGGTATACCGGCATATTAATTTACTGCTCTACAACAATAGTGCCTATTTTATCATCAGTGTTAATGATTTCCGCAAGTCTTTCCTCGCCTATACCTTCTCTAATATCGGACTCCTGGCGCTTCGCAACGTCCGCCACATCACTGCGGGATTTCATTTCCGCGAGGGTGATGCCATTTAAAAATTCGTGTATTTCCTCGCTCAGTTCCTGCCACAAATCGTGGGTCAGGCACTGGTATTGATCACCACTACAGGAACCTTCACCACCGCAGCTGGTTGCATCGTAGCTTTCATCCACCGCATTAATAATTTGCGCCATGGAAATTTCTGTCTCATCGCGGGCCAGCGAATAACCACCGCCGGGACCACGTGTACTGGTAACAACACTGTTACGGCGCAAGCGGGAGAACAGTTGTTCAAGATATGAGAGTGAAATGCCCTGACGCCGGGAAATATCAGCGAGGGAAACGGGGCCGCTTTTATGGTGAAAAGCAAGATCTAATACTGCGGTGACCGCATAACGGCCTTTTGTGGTCAGTCTCATTAACTCATCTCTTAAACCTGACAGCACACTGAAAATCAGAGCACTTAACGAGACGCAAGTATACTCAAACCCGAGTAATTTAGTCAAGTATTATAAACTGGGCTAAGTAGTTAAAAATTATAGCTTTTCAGTGATGCCTTTATCCCTGTCATCAGTCTGGGATACAGAGCTGGGCTCAGGCTCAGACTCGGATTCGGTTTTTATTTCAATGTCACCCAGTTTGGGAATTTGAATATCATCGAGCTCCGCATCCAGTGCCTTCAGTGCCTTGCACATGCGTTCCATCTTTTCATCCATCACATGAATATGATCAAGCATGCAGTTAATGGCGGTGGCCACTGGATCCGGTGCATCCTGCGCTACGCCATAAGCATCAAAACCCATCTTTTTGGCGGTTTTGGCACGCTGATCATTTTTCTCATCCGGGGTTTTTTCAACGACCCGGCCGGGTACGCCTACGACAGTAGCCCCTTCTGGCACATCTTTAGTAACCACTGCATTTGAACCCACCCGGCCACCGGATTTAATGGTGATTGGCCCAAGCACTTTTGCCCCGGCACCAATGACCACATTATTTTCCAGCGTTGGGTGACGTTTGCCCTTGCGCCAGGTTGTGCCTCCCAGCGTTACACCGTGGTAGAGCGTAACATCATCACCAATTTCAGCGGTTTCACCAATCACGATGCCGGTGCCGTGATCAATAAAAAAGCGTCGACCTATTTTCGCACCCGGATGAATTTCTATGCCCGTGTACCAGCGCACGATATTGGATAACACCCGTGCCAGCCATTTGTAATTACGTTTATACAGGCCATGGGAAAGGCGATGAAAAATAAGCGCATGCACCCCGGGGTAGGTGGAGATAATTTCAAAAAAATTACGCGCCGCCGGATCGCGGTCAAATACGCTGTTAACATCTTCTTTTAAATCTTTTATGAATGAAGACACGGGCTAGTGAGCTCTCTATATTAGTTTTTATTAATGTGAGTCTTTGTATAATGTAAGAAAATCACTGATGCGGTCAAGTGCCAACTGCAATTTTTCTATATTTTGTGTATAAGCAAAGCGCACATGCTGGCTGGCTTTGTGCTCCCCAAAATCAATGCCCGGGGTAATTGCGACATGTGAACGGTGCAAAAGTGCATTACAAAAATCAAAACTGTTGTTGGTAAATTTAGATACATTTGCATAAATATAAAATGCCCCACCGGGCTTTAGCGGAATATCAAAACCCAGATCAATTAAACCCTTGAACAAAAATTCCCGGCGTTTATTTAATTCGTCACGTTGTTTATCGAGCACCGCTAATGTGTCATCTTCAAACGCTGATAAAGCGGCGTATTGCGAAATAGTGGGGGGCGCTAAAAATAAATTCTGAGCGAGCCGATCCACCGGCTCGATAAAATTATCCGGCACAATTAGCCAACCGAGACGCCAGCCGGTCATGCTAAAAAATTTTGAGAAACTATTAATCACAAAAATATTTCGACTTAAAGACGCGGCGCTAAAATCCGCCTGCTCATACACCAGCCCCTGATAAATTTCATCCACCAGCAACACGCCGTTTTTGCTATCAACCACTTCAATAATTTTCTGCATTTCACCCTGTTCAATTAAAGTGCCTGTGGGGTTTGAGGGAGATGCAATTAATACCGCGACGGTAGTTTCCCCCCAATGTTGCTCTATTAATTCGTGGGTGAGTTGATACTGGGTACCCTCTCCCACCGCAATGCTCTGCGCACAGGCATCAAGCAGACGGACAAAGTGGCGGTTACAGGGATACCCCGGATCCGCCATTAGCACGCTTTGCCCGCCATCAACCAACACCGATAGAGCCAGCTGTAATGCACCGGATGCGCCGGGTGTAATCATTATATTTTCAGGGTTGAGCGGTGTATTTAAGCGCTGTTGATAATAATTGGCAATTTTTTGTTTTAGCTCGGGCAGCCCGGAGGCCGGCGTGTATTTTGTTTTGGCGGAATTTATAGCGTCAATGGCGGCGTTATTTATGGCCTGGGGCGTGGCAAAATCAGGCTCCCCTACCTCAAGGTGAATTACATCGTGCCCATCAGCTTCGAGCTGTTTTGCCTGTGCCAGTAAATCCATGACATGAAATGGATTGATAAATTGCATGCGTTCTGAAATACGGCTGGAGTTGTGTTTGGTTTTCATTGGTAAAACGTGACTCGAATATTTTTTAAAACTAACTTATGATTAAGCAGACTTTTAAAGCCAGCGGGCTCTCTGATATAAAGGCATTATAAATACACTATGCGAAAAATTGATAACATCACATTATTATTTTCATACCGACTGCGCGGTCTGTTTTTTTTCAGCCATATTTTTTCTGGTCTAATCTTATCTGGCCTATTCCTATCTGGCCTATTTTTCCCCAGCCAGGCTTTGGCCTTTCCGCAGTCTAGCCCAGTCCCTGGTGGCATTGTACTGTTACCACTAAATAATAACCATAACTCGGATACAGCTCGATTTAAAAACAAAAAACTGGCGGTTATTTATGATGAAAAAAAGCGCTACCTGCTGGTGGGCTTATCGTTAAGCACCAAACCCGGCAATTACACCGTCAGTATTGAAAACAAGCAGGGAAAGCCGGAGAAACTCAGTTTTAAGGTTAAACCCAAAATATACAAGGCCCAGTACCTCACCATTAAAAACAAACGTAAAGTGAACCCGTATCAAAAAGATATGGAGCGCATACTGGCGGAAAAAAAACGCAAAACTGCTGCCAGAAAAAACTGGCTGAACAACCCGACCCAGGCAAATTTTACAGTGCCGGTTGACGGGCGTATTTCAAGTATTTTTGGTCTGCGCCGATTTTTTAACGAACAGGCACGCCGCCCCCACTCGGGATTAGATATCGCAGCGCCACAGGGCACACCGATTCAGGCCGTTGAGTCCGGTACTGTCATTGAGTCCGGTGATTTTTTCTTTAGCGGAAATATGGTTTACCTCGATCACGGCCAGGGACTCATCAGTCTTTATGCCCATATGCACACCATCAATGTAAAACCCGGAGACAAAATTGAGAAAGGCCAGATTATTGGCACCGTTGGAGAAACCGGTCGGGTGACCGGGCCCCACCTGCATCTGGCGATTATTGCTAATCAAACGCTGGTGGATCCGCTGCAATTTATGCCCCAGCTATCAGAAAAAGCCGCTGAATATTTTAAAGCCAAATAAAATACCGCCCAGGAATAGTGGCTTAATTGACAAAAAAGACTTAAAGCACTTGCTTAATCCGTCAATTTATTGATAATTGGGCCGCATTATTATTTGTTGAGAAACTTAATGGCAAAAGAAGAAGCATTACAGATGGATGGCACGGTTCTAGAGACCCTGCCCAATACGATGTTCCGCGTAGAACTGGAAAATGGTCATGTAGTAACCGCCCATATTTCTGGCCGTATGCGTAAACACTATATTCGCATAATGACAGGCGATAAGGTTACTGTCGAAATGACGCCTTATGATCTGGAAAAGGGTCGGATTGTTTACCGCGAAAAATAGATTGATATAAGATTCCTAATAAAAAAGGCCGTGTAGTTATTACACGGCCTTTTTTGTTTAACAGTCAAAAACGAATGGTTACCGCAAATAAACGCAAAAAACGCTAATGTCTCTGTTGTGCGCCTGCGGCGCCCTACACCTGATTAAAGCTTTTAATTTTATTTGCATTTATTCGCGTTCATTTGCGGTAATCTTTTATCTTTTGATTGTAAAAAATTACCCAGCTACCGGTTCCTTATCCTGCACTTCAATCTGCAGATCATCCGTTTCCTTATTCAGCGTCACCTTCACCTCGCCGCCTTTTGACAAGCTGCCGAACAACAACTCATCCGCCAACACACGTTTCAAATGCTCCTGTATCACTCTGGCCATAGGGCGTGCGCCCATGTGCGGATCATAACCTTTCACCGCCAGCCAGTTACGTGCATTGCTATCCACATGCATGGTAACTTTCTTCTCTTCCAGCTGATGCTCAAGCTGAATAATAAACTTGTCCACCACATTGCTAATGGTACGCTCATCCAGTGGCTTGAACTGAATAATACCATCCAGGCGATTGCGGAATTCCGGTGTAAACATACGCTTGAGCTCTTCCATGCCATCAGTGGCATTGTTCTGCGTGGTGAACCCCATTGAACGACGGCTCATCATTTGTGCCCCGGCATTCGTAGTCATAATTAAAATCACATTACGGAAATCGGTTTTACGACCGTTGGTATCGGTAAGCGTGCCATGATCCATTACCTGTAATAACAGGTTAAATACATCCGGATGTGCTTTTTCAATCTCATCCAGCAACAATACCGCATGGGGGTGCTTATTGATGGAGTCGGTTAACAGACCACCCTGATCAAACCCCACATAACCCGGAGGCGCACCAATTAAGCGAGATACCGTGTGTCGCTCCATATATTCAGACATATCAAAACGAATCAGCTCAATGCCCAACACTTTTGACAGCTGTTTGGTAACTTCGGTTTTACCCACACCGGTGGGACCTGAAAACAGGAATGAGCCGACGGGTTGATCAGGATTACCTAAGCCCGAGCGCGACATTTTAATTGCATCCGACATGGTATCAATAGCTTCATCCTGCCCGAACACCACCAGTTTTAAATTGCGTTCAATATTCTTCAACACCGTGGTATCCGAAGAAGATACCGTTTTTGCAGGAATACGCGCCAGCTTGGCGATAATATTTTCAATATCATTCACATTGATATTTTTTGATTTGCCATCGGTGTTGTTCATATTACGAAACGCACCCGCTTCATCAATAACATCTATCGCCTTGTCCGGCAAAAAGCGATCCATCATGTAACGACTGGATAATTCCACTGCAGATTTCAGCGCATTAAGACTGTATTTCACATTATGGTGATCTTCGTAATGGGGTTTTAGACCGCGCAATATTTCAATCGCATCAGCAACACTTGGCTCATCTACATCGATCTTCTGGAAACGTCGGGTTAATGCCCGGTCTTTTTCGAAAATACCGCGGAATTCCTGATAAGTAGTTGAACCGATACATTTCAGCTCCCCTGAGGCCAACATAGGCTTAATCAGGTTAGAGGCATCCATCACGCCACCGGAAGCAGAACCCGCACCGATAATAGTGTGGATTTCATCAATAAATAAAATTGCGCCCGGGTCATCCGCCAGCTGTTTTAACACACCTTTCAGACGTTTTTCAAAATCACCTCGATATTTGGTGCCTGCCACCAGCGCACCTAAATCAAGGGAATAAATAGTTGAGCCGTGCAGAATTTCCGGTACCTCATCATCCACCACCTTTTTTGCCAGGCCTTCAGCAATAGCCGTTTTACCGACCCCTGCTTCACCGACTAACAGCGGATTATTTTTACGTCGACGACATAAAATTTGCACCATACGCTCAACTTCTGATTCTCGACCAATCAGCGGATCGATCTTATTCTCCATCGCTTTCACATTGAGATTGACCGCATATTTATCCAGTGGCTGGTTTTCAGTTTCCCCCGCCTCATCAGTAGACGGATCGATATCCGCCGGATGCTCATCATCTTCCGATATTTTAGAAATGCCGTGGGATACATAATTTACGATGTCGAGACGATTGACATCCTGCTGATGCAGCAAATAAATAGCCTGGGATTCCTGCTCACCATAAATGGCCACCAGGACATTGGCACCGGTTACTTCTTTTTTGCCGGATGACTGAACATGAAATACTGCCCGCTGCAGTACACGTTGAAAGCCCAGTGTGGGCTGCACTTCGCCAACCTGATCTTCGTGGAATACCGGGGTGTTTTCGTCCAGATACTGGGACAGATCGCCCTTCAAACGGGGCAAATCTGCACCGCAGGCTTTTAATACGGAACTGGCACTGCTGTTATCCAGCAAAGCCAATAGTAAATGCTCAACCGTAATATACTCGTGCCGTTTGTTTCGAGCCTCATTAAACGCAACGTTTAGTGACGCTTCCAGCTCCTTACTCAACATAACATCGTCTCTTCAAGTCATGAGCGGTGAGCCATTATTGTGGCCCAGCCACTTTTATCAATTCATTAACCGATACAGGTTTGCAAAGGTTAACAACTTATACACTTACGGATTAATTACCCGCCGGCTTTATGCCTCTTCCATTGTACACATCAGGGGATGCTGATGCTGCCTGGAATAGTCATTCACCTGCTCCACCTTGGTTTCGGCTATCTGGTAACTAAACTCACCGCAAACCGCTTCACCCTTGGTATGCACCAGTAGCATGATCTGTGTCGCCTGTTCCTGGTTCATCTTAAAGAACTTAGACAGTATCTGCACCACAAATTCCATCGGTGTGTAATCATCATTTAATAATACGACCTTGTATTTTTTGGGAGGTTTCAATTTTGGTTTGGCTTCCTGTACCGCCAGACCGTCATCCGAGTCCCAGTCAGATTCATGATCACTCATGTCTTACTCTCATTGTAGTTCAAGCTTTTTGGGTTTTCCGAAAATCAGCTTTATTTAAAACACGCATGATTCTTATTCAACATGCAAAAACATAGCCTTCTCACAAGGGCTATATGGGGTATTTTACATGAAAATCAAATCAATTAGACACACCATTTATAGACTCATTACTAATTTCGCAAATTAGTACCCTGTAAAAACAGCTCAATCGGGTGATTTAAACCACCTGAAAAAAAGGTTATAGTACATACCTAAACGTTTTTTAAGTGATTTTGGCCTCAGACAGTTCACTCGGTTCAAAATCTAGCATACATCGTAAAGCCGACGAGCATTCTGCTTTATTGAGTACCTCTGATGCTTAACTGACTAAAAACACCCGCTATATTATTTACCTGCATTAATGCGATAAAATGAAAAAAACATCTATAAAATGGAACCTGGTATTATTGTTGTTCTCAATCAGCATGCATTTTAGTTTACATGCAGATGCCTATGACCCTTCAGCGTCTGTCTTTCTTTTTCAAAAACAAATGGCAAAACGCGGTAACGCAGAATCTCAGTTTAAACTCGGCCTGATGTACGAAACCGGTTCGGGTGTAAATAACAGTCGGGCACTTGCCACCAGCTGGTATAAAAAAGCCGCACGTCAAAATTACAAACCCGCCAGCAACCGGCTAACCTATCTGGAAATAAAAAAAACAGGCTTCAGGGAACATCATAAAAAATGGTTGAAAGAATTAAAAGACGATGCCCGTTTTAATGAAGGTGAGGCTTTGTTTTTACTTGGACAGATGTACTCGGAAGGCACGGCTGTGAACAAAAGCCTGACCCGCTCATTAAGCTATCTGCGTAAAGCAGCGGGGGGAAACATTCCTGGGTCCGAGGCAGAAATAATCCGTGTTGAACAGGAACTCGCATTATTACAGGATCAATATATCTCCGAAAAAGAAAAGAAAAACATTACCGCTGTTGCTGTGTTACCGGTTAAGAAAAAAACTAAACCCCCAGTTAAACCAGCGCCTGGCAAAACAACAGCAACTCAAATAAAAACACATAAAGTAAAACTAAAAAAGCCGCATAAAACTGTCAAAAAACCGCTTAAAAAAACCACCAAAACGACAAAAACACAACTTGCAAAAAGCAGTGTAAAAAAACAGAAGCTGACTAAAAAACCACCAGAAAAAATAATTATAAAACAAGCACCCCATCCAATGGATACCATCTGTGGTGGACGAAATCGTTTTAGTCGTGGCTGTCGATAATAAAACTGACATTTCTAATCAGCGGTTTCTGTTCTATAATCCAGTATTCATATAAAAACTCACAGCTACATCAAACCACAATAACGATAATATTTACAAAGGATTTAAATCATGGCAGATAAATTCAGCTTAACCAATGAGTCCAGCGGTGACTCTGTAGACCTGAGTTTAATAACCGGCACAGACGGCCCCTCAGCCCTCGATATTACTGCCCTATACAAAGAAAAAGGCTTGCTAGCCTTTGATCCCGGCTTTGTTTCCACTGCCAGTTGCACAAGCTCAATAACCTATATAGACGGTGAAAAAGGTATTCTTCGTTATCGGGGTTATCCTATCGAGCAACTAGCCGCTAAAAGTAATTTTTTAGAAGTCGCTCATTTGCTGCTTTATGGGGACCTTCCAACTAGCGTACAGTTGCACGAGTTTGAAGGCCTGATAATGCACCACACCATGATTCGCGAAACCATGCGAACCTTCTTTGATGGCTTTCATTATAACGCACACCCAATGGCAATTATGATTGGCGTTACCGGTTCAATGTCGGCGTTTTATCACGATTCACTGGACATTCACAATCCACGTCACCGTGAAATTTCAGCGCACCGAATGATTGCAAAAATCCCCACCATTGCTGCTGCCTGTTATAAACATAATGTTGGTGAACCTTTTATCTACCCAAGAAATGATCTGGATTATTGCGGCAATTTTTTGCACATGATGTTTGCCACTCCCTGCGAGGATTACACCCCAAGTAAAACCGCAATTGAAGCCATGAATCTGCTGTTTATTTTGCACGCTGACCATGAACAAAATGCCAGTACATCGACGGTTCGACTGGCAGGAAGCTCCGGTGCAAATCCATTTGCCTGCATCGCCTCTGGCATAGCTTCATTATGGGGACCAGCCCACGGTGGCGCAAATGAAGCCGTTTTAAAAATGCTGGAAGAAATTGGTGACGTTTCCAACATAGATAAATATATTGCCAAGGCAAAAGATAAAAATGACTCATTCCGATTAATGGGATTTGGACATCGTGTTTATCGAAATTTTGACCCCCGCGCCACCCTCATTCGGGAGATGTGCCACCGCGTTCTTGACGAATTATCCGATACGGATAACCCGTTACTGGAGCTTGCCAGCAAACTTGAAGAAGTTGCCTTAAAAGATGAGTACTTTATCGAAAGAAAACTCTACCCGAATGTGGATTATTATTCAGGCATTATTTACCGTGCATTAAATATTCCAGCAAATATGTTTACGGTGATGTTTGCTATCGCCAGAACTGTTGGCTGGGTCGCGCACTGGAGTGAAATGATCTCCGACCCGTCACAACGTATTGGTCGTCCACGACAAATTTATGTAGGGGCAAAACAACGGGATTATGTGCCGATAGATAAGCGTTAAGCGCCTTAAAAACTGAGGAAAAAGACAACGCCAAATTCGCGGTCATTTACGTTTTGAATGTTGTCTTTATTATACTTTATCAGTCAGCGGCTTTAAAAAAGCGTAAGGAATAATCTTAGGCACGCCTTCATTATTCATTCTTATTTGAATCGCTTTGTTTAAGGCCCAGTAGGTGGACCAGTAATCACTGGTTTTCACCCATGGTCGCACAATAAATTCCAGATACGTTTCATGCTGTTTATTTAATTCAATCGTCGGTGCAGGGTCCATCAATACAGCTGCCACCTTATTAACTTCTTCAGTAAATATTTTTTCAAGCTGTTCGATATCCGCATCAAAACTAATTTTAAACACCAGATCTACACGGCGGGTTGACTCACTGGTAATATTTCTTATCAGGCTACCCCAGATATTGTTATTAGGTATCACCAGACGCTCATTATTAAATGACAGCATCGTAGTTGATACCATACTCATTTCTTTCACAGTGCCTTTCACTTTAGCAATTTCAACCACATCACCCACATCATAGGGCCGATAAATTAAAATCATTAAACCTGATGCAAAATTTGATAAAACACCCTGTAACGCAAAGCCCACGACAAAACCCAGCATCCCTAAACCCGCTAACAAAGGTCCGAGCTCAACACCCGTTTGGGACAGCGCAATCAGCACACCGATAAACATCACAAAGCGTTTGATACTAACTACAAAAAAATCACGTAATAATCTGGATATTTTAACTTTAGAAGAATCCAGTGCTCTGCAAAAAAGTCTCCCCGTTAAAATGGATATCAGTCGAAATAAAATTAATATTAAAATAATAATAACTGTGCTAACAACAAAGCTTGATGCATTGAGCATTAGCCACTCTTCAAATTCATCTTGCCACTGACTAAGCAAACCAACAATTACATCCTTATCAAATATCTGCTGATTAATAGTGCCGGATGAAGTAATTAATAGCTGACTCAAACGGGTTGTATCCAGCTCATGTTTTTGCATTAAGGTAATAAGCAATGACAGACCCTCAGTCACCCCTTTACTCCTTTCATTTAATGCATTTAATTCAATTTCCAAGTCTTTTTTGCCCGCTTCACCTGAGTTAGAAATTTCATTTTTTTTATTTTTAATTTGCGTAGAAGTTAGCTTAAGCCGTGATGACAAATCCGTTGAAATACTCACCAACAAATCTGAAAGCACGCGCACATCATGACCAGAATCAATATTTAATGTTTTTTTAAAGTCAATAACATTCTGGAATGACAGTAGAATACTGGAAACAATTCCCCTTGAATTATTCATTTTCTGTTCAAAGACGAAACGTTCACTCAATTTAATTGAAGGTGACTTTTTATTAAGTTCAGCCAGACTCAAAACCATAAACTGATAAATTTTTTTCAGCTGCTTATTACGTCTATTTAAATGACGGTGAATCGAGACGCTATAATCATCTACACTTCCCCCCCGCTCCTTAATTTTTAGCAGTTGATTAACCGCTTCTTCAAGCTTTTTTCCAATATCTTTATTAAGCCCTAGCAGTTGCACACCTAATATAGACCGTTCTTCACCTTGCAGAGCAGACAGGTCTTCAAACTGGGTTTTAATTTTTAATTCGAGGGATTCGATGCTGAGGATTAACTGCTGCATTATCTCATCATCAGACAGTACTTTATTCTGCACCTGTGACTGTTGAGGAGATTGCTGTGGTGTTTTGGGGGTTTCTTTTTGTTCGGCGAAAGCATTTGTTGCTGCAATAAAACAGGCGGCGATCAGGCAGTATTTAATAAATCTCATTTAGATAAACTTTTCTCTTTATTGCAGTCACCTTCGCAGTAACTAATAACATCAGGGCTAGCACAGGCTGTGCAGGCATTTGAATATGTCTTATGATTTCCATCTTCTTCAAAACCACAAACTGGACGATACTCGCGGGTACAAATTTGCGGTTTAGGGTTAATACACTGGGTCAGTTTTAGATCAGAAAATTCATCTGGTGGTGTATGCCCACAGGAAAACTGAAACAGAGTAATCACCGTAACAATGCAGAAACTTTTAATTCTATCATTAAAATTTCGCATTATTTTTTAGTTAACGCCGGTCGCAAACTCTAAAATAGCTGGTTTTATTTCTGCGTTGAGTTTTTTACTCACCAGTGTCATCAGGCGACTTTCAGCATCATTGTGTTGTAACGCAGATACTTTTAATGGCCATTGTTTACGCCCGCGAATTTTACCATTACCACCCACCATTTTGACACTCAGTTTTCCGCGCAGCCAGTACCAGCCCTGCCTGAAGCCCAGATCCTGCACATCAAGATTAGCCACCAGGGTATATTCAGCTGAGCCATTAGCCGCCGGGAATCCCGCGTTACCCATTGCCGATTTTAACGACTGATTAAGCTTCCCAATTGGATCATTATCAATCGCAGTGCTTATTTTTAAAGATTGTAATTTGCTTTCAAGCTGACCATTAAGATCCGCAAGACTCCAGTTAGCGGGTGAACCTTTACCACGGGTATCAATCACTTTAAGTGTATTCTGTAATGTCTGACGCTCACGCTGTAAAGCCACTGCCGCGTCCAGTGCCGACATGGAAAGCAACACATCAGACTGGGAACGACTGCGGTCTAATTCCACCTGAGTCTCACTATCAATGCGCTGCATTTCACTTTTAATATTATTTCCCGCCTGTGTGCGATCAAGTACCGCCAGTGCATGGTAAGTAAAAACAGTGCTGTCTTTCCAGGTTTCCGCTATGCGCGCGCCATTAATAATTTTATCGGTATGTACCTGAATTCGCTGAGCCAGGTGAGTGTTTTTAGAATAATTTTCCGTACCATCTTTAACCGATACATTTGTATCTGACTTAGTTGTAGAAGATTCTTTAATATGGCTTTCAAATACTTTACTTAAATTACCTAGCGCTCTGTCTTTAGCCAACTCAGCCTTAGATGCAGAACCCGTTGCCGTTATGTATTGACTATTCGGGAAAAAGCCTGCATCGCCTTCTATCCAGTCGGGCTTTGGATCTGCTGATACTGAGCCTGTAATGAAAAACAGGCCTGTGACAAGGCCCGTAAAAATTTTATTTGTATTATTCATTGTTAGAAATTCCATTAAACAATATTTATAACAAATTTAATTCAAAAAATTTATTTGAATTAAATTTGTCATTGTGAATGTTAAGACTTAGTTGCCGGTTCTGCTGCCTGTCCTTCAGTCTGGTCAGCCGCCTGCCCACCAACTGGTTGCATGTGCACCGCAGGTCCTTCTGGTGATGTCCAACGTTTACTGACCACAGATTTTGCACCGGCTTTGATTTTAACCGTACGTTTAATTGTATCAACCACTACACCGTTAGGTGCAACCACTTCTATCTCGACTTTGTGCTCACCTTGCGGAAGGAAAACCCGGGCCAGTTCGAACTCCTGAGGCAACGTATTCCAACAACGTGTATCGGCAATTTCAGTGCCCTGATTAATAGCCATCATTGCTAGCTGCCCTAACAACCCGCCCTGATTACCCGCTTCTTCTTCAGTCTTTTTCTTGACAACTGCACGCGCAATCGCACGTGTGGTGATTATTGGCATATCTTCGGCTAGCGATGCCCGTGCTAAACCATCGATATTAGAAACCACTTCCAGGGGATAGTATTTTCCATCGATATGTAAACGTACTTTATTAAGCACCACGGGTGGATTTGGATAATCGGGAACCGCAACCTTAACATTGAGCGCTAGCGCAGTAGAATAAGTCTGGAAAACTTTTTCATCACGTTGTGGAGCCAGGCCGTTACCAAACACAACAATTAGCTCACCCTGTTTTTTTGTGTTGGGTGCTTTATATTTATCAAGACCAAACTGCTGTTTATAATCTTTATACTCGTCCATGAGTTTCATTTTTGCGAGCATTCTTAACAAGTCATGTTTAAGCGTTAATGGTACATTTAGGCCGTGCTTTTCTTTGGTGTTTTTATAGGCATCCACCGCTTTTCTATATGATACAGTAGCGGTATCATCTTCACCCAGTAACTCAAACATTATGCCCGAAAAATAACGCATGAAAGGCGTCTCATCTTTAGGCTCACCCCACTCATCCATCTTCACCTGTGATTGCAGTAACTCGACTCGTGATGAATCAACATCACCCATGGATAAATAATTAGATGCCATATAAAGATGTATCAGAACCTGCTCAAATTTATCACCCTGAAAGCTGATGCTTTCATCATTGGTAATCATCGCACCTGCCTGCTCAGATACCGAAGTAGAGTAAAGCTCAGAAATTTTTTGTTTAGCTATTTCAAATGCTTCATTACTGCCTTTGTAGTCTTTATTTAAACGTCGCAACAAGCCCACGTTCATATTTTCCATTACACCTTCAACTTCATCCGATAGATGTTTTTCGGCTTCAATTAAAGCCAGATCATTACGATTCAACTCCATCATCTGGCGCATGCTAGCGGTTTTTTCTGCTGATGTCGCACAGCCCTGTAACGTTAGAATGATAAGGGATGCCAGAAAGACTCCCAGACGACCGAGTAGACGAATACTCATAGTGATTTCCTCATAAAATATGTCATTTAAGATTTTTTAAAACAGTGGGCTTCCCTACCCCCCTAACTAATGTCATCCATGCATTTGCACTACTCTATATAGTTGCTGCTAGTATTTTTTTATAGTTTCCAGCCACTTTTTTCTACTGTTTTCTTAATCTTCTTCTGTCCAACCCACACTTTACGATTGCTTTCCAGATCAATCAGGGTCAGGTCAATCTGGTAAAAACGCGCCTGTGAACCACCGGCTGCATCAACAATAGTATTGATTGTACCCTTCAGCATAAAGTCGGCACCGGCTTCATTACCCATAGCTTTTCGAGTTGATTCACTGGCATTTAAATCCTGATCACGACGCTCAGATCGAATCTCATCACGCTCGGAGGCAGAGGCTACAAACTCAACTTCGCCTGAGTTAATCAGCTCTTTTTCCAGATCGTTTATAAAGGTACGGGTATTGATATGCTCATGACTGAGGTTGCGCACTGTACCAACAATAACCGTTGGTGCTTTGCCATTTGCACGATTAAATTTGGTTAACCAGCGACGGGATAAAACATCGTCAATCATTTCACGTGATACTAATCTTGAATCTGTATCATTCCATTTACCGCTTATATCCGTTACCGCATCCGATTCAACACGTGCAACTTTAGGATTACAACCCGCTGTATATACTAGCAAAACACTCAGCGCGACTACAGGTATAACCCGTCCCAGATTTATTGATTTCATTCTTTGTTCTCCATTTTTATATGTGATTTTTTAATTAGTATTATTACGGTTCGTTAATAAAGCCAGGAGCAGAGTATAGGTTAACTATAAAAAGCGTTATAAAAATTAAACATCAAAGCTTAAATAAATAATCCTTGATATCGAGCTCAAATTTCAAATAACACTTAAATAGATCAATCACTTGCTAGCACTGGCTCACAATCCAGCCAGCCACTCCTTTCAGCACTCTTTATTAGAGACAACGTTCAAAGTGTGCTATTTATACCACTATTTATCACTAAAAACAGTCTTTTAAGCGTAATTTTTATGTTATCTTGCCCGCCATGAAACCTGTTGACACTATTTTACACGCCCGCTGGATATTGCCAGTAATTGAGTCCGATCCGTTATTACACGATCATTGCATCGTGATAGAAGATGGACGTATTGCAGAAATTTTACCCAGCGAAATGGTCAGCCAGCAATATACCGCCGACATCGAAAAAACTTACAACCAGCACCTGTTAATGCCTGGGTTAATTAACGCTCACACCCATAGCCCGATGAGCTTATTTCGCGGCATTGCCAATGACCTGCCTTTAGAAGACTGGTTACATAACCACATCTGGCCCGCAGAAGCCAAATGGGTTAGCGATGAATTTGTCCACGATGGCACCCAGTTAGCCATTGCAGAAATGCTCCGCAGCGGCACCACCTGTTTTAATGACATGTACTTTTTTCCAGAAGTCACCGCTCGTCTCGCTCGGGATATTGGCATCCGCGCCTGCATTGGCTTAATTGCCATCGACTTTCCCAGCGCCTGGGCCAGCAATGCAGAAGAATACATCGATAAGGGTCTGCAGCTGCGTGACCATTTTCGCAGTGATAGTTTAATTCACACCCCATTTGCTCCCCATGCACCATTCAGCGTTTCTGATGAACCTCTTCAGCGCATACGGGTGTTAGCTGATGAAATGGATTTACCCATTCATATTCACATACACGAAACCGCCGACGAAATAGCACAATCCATCCAACAGTACGGCAAACGTCCATTGGAAAGATTGAACGAACTCGGTCTGGTGTCCCCTAACTTAATGGCGGTGCATTTAACCCAGGTCACCGACGATGAAATTGCTTTACTGGCGGATTCCGGCAGCCATGTGGTGCACTGTCCCGAATCTAATTTAAAACTCGCCAGTGGTTTCTGCCCGGTGACCAAACTTATGGATGCGGGTATAAATGTTGCGTTGGGCACCGACAGCAACGCCAGTAATAACGATCTGGATATGCTCGGTGAAATGCACACCGCCAGTTTACTCGCCAAGGGCGTCAGCCAGAATGCCAGCGCGCTCAATGCGATGCAAACTGTACGCATGGCCACCATTAATGGTGCCAGGGCACTTGGCCTGGAGCGAGACACGGGCAGCCTGGAAGCTGGAAAATATGCGGACATTATTGCGATGGATTTTTCTAGCCTGGAAATGCAGCCAGTGTACGACCCGGTGGCGAATTTAGTTTACAGTAGTAGCCGCGAACAGGTGAGCGATGTGTGGGTCGCCGGAAAACACTTATTAAAAGACCGACAGCTCACCACCCTGAATGAACAGGAAATAATGCTTAAATGTCAGCAATGGAATGATAAAATAGCCGCACCTGAGTGATTAAACGATTAAGAATAAATTAATAAACTAAAGAAAAAGAACCCAACACAACACTATAGAAAGATTTTTTAACAGATGAACACACTAAACGTAGACCCCGCCGAAATCGCCAAATTTGAAGAACTTGCCAGCCGCTGGTGGGACAAGCAAGGGGAGTTCAAACCCCTGCACGAAATCAACCCCCTGCGCCTGCATTTCATCGATGAGCGCGTGCAGTTAAACGGCAAGCGCGTTCTCGATGTAGGTTGTGGTGGCGGCATTTTATCCGAGAGCATGGCCAAACTCGGTGCCGATGTAACCGCTATTGATATGGGCAAGGCGCCACTATCGGTTGCCAGGCTTCACGCCATGGAAAGCGAAGTTGATGTTAATTATCAACAGATAACCGTTGAAGAATTAGCCGAGCAACAGCCCCACTCGTTTGATGCTGTGAGCTGCATGGAAATGCTCGAGCATGTACCCGACCCGGGCTCAGTGATTAAAGCCTGCCAAAAGCTGGTTAAACCCGGCGGCTCGGTTTTTTTCTCTACCATTAACCGCAACCCCAAAGCTTATATGTTTGCCATTGTAGGAGCCGAATATTTACTTAAAATGCTGCCACGCGGCACCCATGAATATGCCAAATTTATTAAACCATCCGAGTTAGATGAATGGGCACGGCAGGCGAATTTACAACTCAAAAACATCACTGGCATGACATTTAATCCTCTCACCAATCACTACAAACTGGGTAATGATGTGGATGTAAATTATATGACCCACTACCTCGCCGACGCAGAATAAATCTTAATGCATAACATCAACACGGTGCTGTTTGACCTTGACGGTACCCTAATCGACACCGCCCCGGACATGGCTAATGCCCTCAATATTTTGCTCAGAGAAGAAGGCTGTGAGGCGATGGACTTTTCAGATATTCGCCCACATGTTTCAAATGGTAGTGCCGCGCTGGTACAGCTAGGTTTTCCAGCACTGACTGATGAGTCGATTAAAGAACGTTTAAAAAAACGCTATCTGGAAATTTATGGAGATAAACTGTGTGTCGATTCAGGGTTATTCCCCGGCATGGCACAACTGTTAAATCACATCGAAAATCAGCAAATGCGATGGGGCGTAGTCACTAATAAACCCGCCTGGTTAACCGATCCGCTAATGCAACAAATCGGCCTGGGAGATCGCGCCTCCTGTATTATCAGCGGTGACACCACAGAAAATCGCAAACCCCACCCGGAGCCCATGTACCTGGCCTGTGAACACGCAAATAGCCAGCCACAAAGTTGCATTTACATTGGCGATGCCCAGCGCGATATACAGGCTGGAACCAATGCGGGCATGCGCACGGTGGTGGCGAATTATGGGTATATTGGCAAAGATGAAAATATTGCAAACTGGGGTGCCGATTTTGTGGTTGAGACACCGCTGGAAATTCTTCCGCTGATATTGGCTGATTAAGCAGCTGTTTTAATGAAAGACTAGTCACCCCAGGGTACTTATATTGGGGATACGAGCCCCTAAATCAACGCTACCCTTTCCCGTAAAAAAACATTCTGAAATGGAAATGTTTCCACTTTATGACTCCCTTAGGCCACTTAATACATCATCAGCTAAAGTTAACACCTACAAAATACTTATTTAGTCAAAGCAAACAAATGCGATTTATTTAAATCTCCCCTGTACTCGAAATCACTTCGCCGTTATCATTCGCAAAATTCAGTCTGTAACAAAATTGTAATCGTATTGAAACACACGCTAAACAATATTAATAACCACCAGTTAATCGCTGCACCACGAGGTAACCCCCTTGGAACTCAAAGACATTAAACACATCGATAAAGCTAATCTGTCAGGCCGTGGCGAATCACTTCGCCTGGGCCTTTCAATGATATTCATTGTCGGCATTATGCTGGTGACCGGCACCGCTGTTAGTGGTGTTGAAAACGGCTTTTTATTAATTGCCGCTGCCATGATAGGTGGATACATGGCAATGAACATTGGTGCCAATGATGTCGCCAATAACGTCGGCCCTGCGGTAGGCTCAAGGGCACTCACCCTCACCGGTGCCATCGTCATCGCCGCTATTTTTGAAGCCGCTGGCGCTTTAATCGCTGGGGGCGATGTGGTGAGTACCATTAAAAAAGGCATTATCGACCCAAGTTTAATTGCCGATTCCAGCACCTTTATTTACCTGATGATGGCAGCATTATTATCCGGCGCATTATGGCTTAACCTGGCCACAGCGGTGGGCGCACCGGTTTCAACCACCCACTCAATTGTTGGTGGCGTACTTGGCGCGGGCATTGCTGCGGGTGGTTTCGAGATTGCCAACTGGGTAAAAATGAGCCAGATTGCTGCTAGCTGGATTATCTCCCCAGTGCTAGGTGGCCTCATCGCTGCACTGTTTCTATACACCATTAAACGCACCATAACCTATAAAACGGAAATGACTGCCGCTGCCAAAAAAGTGGTGCCCATACTAGTAGCCATTATGGCCTGGGCATTTTCAACCTATCTTATTCTTAAGGGCATAAAAAAAATTATTAAGGTAGATTTTTTATCCGCCGCCGGCATCGGCATCGGTATAGCAATCGCTGTTTACTTCATTGTCAGACCCTTGATCTCCAGCGCCGCCAATTCATTCAGCAACGATAAAGCGGGAGTAAACAAACTGTTTACCATTCCGTTAATTTTCGCCGCTGCACTACTCAGTTTCGCCCATGGTGCAAACGATGTAGCCAATGCCGTCGGCCCACTGGCCGCTATTAACGATGCCATTATGAGCGGCGACGTAGTCAAAAAGGCCAGCATTCCCCTGTGGGTGATGATGATCGGTGCCATTGGTATCGCATTAGGTTTAGCACTCTACGGCCCAAAACTGATTCGCACCGTAGGCAGCGAAATAACCGAGCTTGATCAAATGCGTGCGTTCAGCATCGCAATGGCAGCCTCCATCACGGTAATTATCGCCAGCCAGCTAGGCCTGCCAGTCAGCTCAACTCATATTGCGGTAGGCGGTGTATTTGGCGTTGGCTTCCTACGCGAATACCTTAAAACCAGCTACTCAACTATGGTGGAAGAAATTAAGTCCCACCATGATGAACAGGACGAAGAAGTCATTGAGGCCTTTTTAAGCGACTACAAAAAAGCCTCGCTGGAAGAAAAACGCTTTATGCTCAAGCAACTTAAAAAGCATTCAGCTAAAGCCGAGCTCAGCAAAAAAGAGCGAAAGCAACTACGCAAGGTATACAAGCACGAACTGGTAAAACGTTCACAACTCATTAAAATTGCCGCAGCCTGGGTGATTACGGTGCCCGCAACCGGCTTGATGGCGGCGATGCTGTACTTCACGATTCGTGGGGTTATGCTGCCTTAAAGACCCCTCTTAGCAAATGAGGGAATTAGCTTAAGGCTTATGCGCACCCGTCAAATAATCAACCCAGTCTTTCGTGACCGGGTGATTGTTTCGGACCTGCTACTGGGTCTTTGTTATTTTAGGCGCATTCAATCCTGAAGCCTTTTAAATCCCCCTTAATCCCCCTTTTGCTAAGGGGGAGACCTGGCTTTTACTCCCAGAGGGCTGGGGGAGATTTAGCTTTAACTCCCTCTTAGAAAAAAAAGGGGCTGGAAGGATTTAGCTTTAACTCCCTGGTTAACAAAAACAAAAATCAACCTAAAACAATGCCCAACAATCTCACAATCATCCATTCATTAAAGAAAAGTAAGATTTCATCCTGTGATTAACTTTTAACCACTACATCTTGTGGATTAAATAAACCACAAACACAATCCTCTACCGTTCATCAGAACAAAAAAATTCTCAATCTACTCTAAATCCCCCTCAAAGGTTGATGTATCAAGCTCTGCCCGACTTTATACAAGTTTACCCACAACTTATCCCCACTACATTAGTAAATCATAACTTGAAACCACTACATCTTGTGTTATTTTATACAGATACCACAACATAAGCATAATAATTCACTAATAGAATATTTGGCTTATATGGGAAATTAACTGGCGAAAAGATGATAAGTCATTTTTTTGTAACCGTTCCCTCCCCGGAAAACATATTTGCACCACCGTTAGACCATATAATAAGGATAAAATGAATGAGCGCACCGCAACTGCAGGCTGTTCCAAACAATATCAATGAAGTCCCCTACCAGGAAGCATCTCTGGATATCTGGGACACCAAATATAGACTCAAAACTAAAACCGGCGAAGCAGTTGATAGTGACGTGGATGCCAGCTTCGAGCGGGTTGCAAAAGCACTTTCGGATGTTGAAACCACCGATAAACTCAAGAAAGAATGGCACGAAAAATTTCTCTGGGCACTACGCCACGGCGCTATTCCTGCGGGACGCATTATTTCCAATGCCGGCGCTCAGGAACACAAGCCAGCCACATCCACCATTAATTGCACAGTCTCCGGCATTATCGAAGACTCAATGGATGGCATACTCGGAAAAGTCCACGAAGCAGGTCTAACACTCAAAGCCGGTTGCGGCATTGGCTACGAATTCTCTACCCTACGCCCTAAAGGCGGCTATGTTTCCGGTGCCGGCGCATACACCTCCGGCCCTTTATCCTTTATGGATATCTACGACAAAATGTGTTTCACCGTGTCCTCTGCCGGTGGTCGTCGTGGCGCACAGATGGCCACCTTCGATGTGGGTCACCCGGATGTATTCGACTTTATCAAAGCCAAGCGTGAAGACGGCCGTTTACGTCAGTTCAACTTATCATTACTCATCACCGTCGATTTTGTAGAAGCGGTTAAAAACGACACCGAATGGCCACTGGCTTTCCCGGTTACTGCCAATGAGTGCGCACAGGATGGCATGGACCTCACCGACGCCAGCAAATACATCTGGCGCGAATGGCCAGTAAAGGGTGATTACGTAACCAATGACACTGGCCTCACCGCCTGTAAAATCACCCGCAGCGTACCCGCCCGCCGTTTGTGGGACAGCATTATGGCCTCCACTTATGATTACGCGGAGCCCGGCTTTATCCTCATCGATAAAGTTAACGAAATGAACAACAACTGGTTCTGCGAAAACATCCGCGCCACCAACCCCTGTGGTGAGCAACCATTACCCCCTTACGGCAGTTGCTTGCTGGGTTCGGTAAACTTAACCCGTTTTGTAAAAGACCCATTCACCAAAAAAGCCAAATTCGACTGGAAGACTTATGACGAAACTGTCAGCATCTTTACCCGCATGTTAGACAATGTTGTAGAAATAAACGGCCTGCCTCTGCCCCAGCAACGCGATGAAATCATCAGCAAGCGCCGTCACGGCATGGGCTATTTAGGACTGGGTTCAACCCTGACCATGCTGGGCGTGAAATACGGTTCTGATGCGTCATTAGAATTCACTGAAAAAGTCACCAAAGAAATGGCCATGCAGGGCTGGCAAACCGGTCTCGAACTCGCCAAAGAAAAAGGCGCAGCGCCCATTATGGAACAGGACTTTGATGTAACCGCGGCGATGCTTTACAAGCGCCCGGAAATGATTGACGACGGTTACAAGGCTGGCGATAAAATTAAGGGCAAAGTACTACACGCAAAATACAGCCGCTATATGCAGCGTGTCGGTGAAGAAAACCCGCAACTAGTAGCAGAGATGGCGGAACACGGATGTCGCTTTACCCACCACAGCTCTATTGCACCCACCGGTACTATTTCACTGTCATTGGCCAACAATGCCAGCAACGGTATTGAACCCAGCTTTGCTCATCACTATTCTCGTAACGTGATTCGCGAAGGCAAAAAGACCAAAGAGAAGATTGATGTTTTCTCATTCGAATTATTAGCCTACCGCGCAATGGTTAATCCAAATGCCATGCCCTACAGCGAAAACCCGGACGAGCAACTACCGGATTACTTTATTTCCTCCGAAGAAGTCACACCGAAACAGCATGTTGATATTCAGGCCGCCGCGCAGTTATGGATTGATTCCTCTATTTCAAAAACCGCCAATGTGCCAACGGAATATCCATTTGAAGACTTTAAAAATATTTACGAATACGCCTACGACAAAGGCTTAAAAGGCTGCACCACCTTCCGCTTTAATCCGGAAGTTTTCCAGGGCGTATTAGTTAAAGAATCCGATTTAGAAAACACCACCTATCAGTTTACGCTGGAAGATGGCTCAGTCGTAGAATTAAAAGGCAATGAAGAAATTGATTACGATGGCGAGATACACAGTGCCGCGAATTTATTTGATGCCTTAAAAGAGGGTTATTACGGCAAGTTTTAACAGGCCGGCCATTTAGGCCAATAACCATAAAAGAGTTTGACGCGGAGACGTAAAAACGCAGACCGATTATTATACTTGCGTGTCAGTTTGGTAGGCTGACCTCCCCATCTTTACATTACGTTTTCGCGTCATTTTAAATTATAAAATTTATCAGGCGCAGTCGTTATTTATAAAAATAAAACTGCGAAATAAAGATTAACCGATGAACACTGCAAAACAGGACAAGCCCATGGCCACAAAAATCGACAAAAAAATCGTCGCATTCAAAGTTGTCAAAGATGAAGAAGAAATACTCATCGATGAAACACCGGCAATTCCCGAACGGGAAATTATGCATGAAAATGTAGAGCGCCCGGACATGCTACTGGGTTCAACCTACAAAATAAAAACCCCACTTTCTGAGCACGCACTTTACGTTACCATTAATGACGTAATTTTAAACCAGGACACTGACCACGAAGCCAGACAGCCCTACGAAATTTTCATCAACTCAAAAAGCATGGATCAGTTTCAATGGGTGGTAGCACTCACCCGTGTTATCTCCGCGGTATTCAGAAAAGGCGGCGATGTGTGTTTTTTAGTTGAAGAACTAAAAGCAGTATTCGACCCGCAGGGCGGCTACTTCAAAAAGGGCGGAAAGTTTATGCCGTCACTGGTCGCAGAAATTGGTGAGTCGATAGAATCCCACATGAAAATGATCGGCCTCATAAAAGATGACGGTCCGGATGATCACCAGAGAAAACTAATGGATGCTAAACGCGCCGAGTACGAACAAAAACACAACAATGCAGAACAAAGTTGTGATGATGACAGCGCCACCAGCTTTCCGGAAGGTGCGCAACTGTGCAAAAAATGCCATACTAAAGCCACTATCATGATGGATGGCTGCATGACCTGTTTGAACTGTGGTGACAGTAAGTGCGGATAAGCTAAAAGAAAAGCCGGTTTATAACCGGCTTTTTTGATTATAATTTATAAAGAATTAAATCATTTAAGCAAACAGGTTAAATAAAAAACAATTAAATAAAAATGCCGAAACACGAAATAAAAACCTGTCCCAACTGCAATCACCCCTTCGAATGCAAAACCGGTGATATTCTCAATTGCCAATGCGAAACAGTAAATCTCACCCAACAGCACCGCGACTACATCTACAAACAGTACGACGACTGCCTGTGTGCAAACTGCATGCGTAAACTACGCAGCGAATGCAATATGCAACTGTTTAATCATCAGATACAACAGCTAGTAGCCGGAAAATAAAATGACCCGATAGCGCTTCAAAGAAAGTGCAACAATACGCAACAGGGAGACGTGAACACGGAAGTTAGATAAAAACTCACCCCAGAAAGTATATACATCGGACGGAAAATAAAACATTAGCAGCAGTAACCCCAAACCAGTACTATTGAAACCATCTAACTTTAAACCCCAAACATATGATATTTACCAGAAAAAAAATACGCATTTATGATTAACATTAAATATATCTACAGCATAATATTTATTAGCCTATCTGGTTGGGCTATATATGCATATTTAACAACAACAGAAATTATACAAAGCCAGAAAACGTATGCACACATTATTAATATAAGTGGTATGCAACGGATGCTTTCTCAAAAAACAGTACTAATGGCAAAACGTTTTTATGAATCAAAAGATCAGGCTTTAATAAAACATCTTATTGAGTTACATAATCAGATGGAGAGAGATCATCATGAAATTATCAGCACTCATATTACGTCAGATGAGATCAAAGCTATATATTATCAGCCACCCATGAAACTCAATAAAAACACAGAGTATTATTTATCATTAGTGTCTAATTTCATAAAAAACCCGAATGCTATTGTTTTAAAAGAACTTGATCTGGCTTCATTTGAACTGTTACCAAAAATAAATAATGCGGTATCCACGTTTGAGGCTGAGAGCAACAGTAAGACAAACACATTGATGGAGCGTGAGTATTTTATATTAATTGGCACATTATTAACCCTGATTGTAGAAGCGTTTGTGATTGTTATACCTTCAATAAGAATATCTACTCGCAATGAGGAAAAGCTCCAACAGTTAGTTAAGAATAGAACCCATGAACTGGAAAAATTATCTGTAACAGATCAATTAACGGGGCTTTATAACCGCAGAAAAATTGACGCTATACTTTTACAGGAAGTTGAACAGGCGCAACGATATAATCATTCATTTAGTCTTATTCTGATCGATATCGATTACTTTAAAAAGGTAAATGATACCCATGGTCATCAGGTGGGTGATGAAGTATTGCAAACTATCGCTAATCTATTTTCCACACATGTAAGAAAATCAGACTTTGTTGGCAGGTGGGGTGGCGAGGAATTTTTGATTATTAGCCTGGAAAAAAATTTAGACAAAACTCTGGTTTTTGCAGAAAAGTTAAGAGAGTTAATACAAAGCAGACAAATCGCTAAGGTTGGATCTATGACCTGTAGTTTTGGTATATCTCATTTTATAAAAGATGATACAGTAAGCAGCCTGCTTGCACGTACCGATATTGCGCTTTATGAAGCAAAAGCGGCGGGTAGAAATTGCGTAAAAGTCAAAAACTCTTAAATTATCATGTAAAAATACAAAATCACTATTTGCTGCCCCGCATATAAAATACCTCCCTGATAATTCACGGTTAATTCTTATAATCTATTGATGCAAACAAAAAGGCCACCTTCAACAGGTGGCCTTTTTGTTTTAAAATTTACTCATCCATTCTGAGATACCAACAGAACCGTCAATAGATATGTTTAGAAATTAAACTAGTTAAAATCATGAGTAGTCGTTGCACCAGCGGTTACCGAAACATTATCCGTACCAATGAAATCAATAACTTCATCGGAGTCAGTCATATCATCTTTTGCCTGACAGGTGAATGCCAATGTATATGTGCCTGCCTCAAGAAAGCCAACTGAGTACTTGAAAGCATCAGATAATAGTGCCGTCGTTACGGGTTCCGCATCCACATCATCAATATCATCGGGAACTATATTTTCACCTGCGAAGACATAAATCGCATAATCCGTTTTTACGCAGCTTTCATCAGACAGTGACTCATTTCCAACCATGCCCGTGATATGCCCAACATTTTCATTTTCTATAATACGTAAGGTTGGTTTGAGTTTGTAAGCTTCAGATTTTTTATTTGGAAACAATACCGACCTGCGCAAATCAAAGTCAATCGTAAAACTAATGGCACCACCATCAGCGATATCAAAACCCTGATTCAGTTTCAGGCCCGTTTGATCGCCACTGGGTACATACAGAGGATACTGGGAGCCATCATCCAGCTCGATATATGAATCCATTTCAGTATCACTCGAAAGAACCTTCAATCGCATCCAGTTATAGTGACCGGCTTCCAGGGTTTGATCAGCCAGTAATGGCTCGCTATTTGCCCCCTGCTGGGTCAGTAAATCAATGCTTTTTACCGTTGGCACACCATTGTCATCAACAAAATCAATATCAAAAGCAGCTCCCTCTTCTGGCTTGATGGTAACGCCACTGAAGGTAACAACCACTTTAGCTGCGCTATCAACGGGGGCATCGGTGATATTGAGGTTCAGCGTGCCGGTGCCGGTTGAGCCTGAATCACTTCCACATGCCGTTAATAATATAGAAAGTGATAGAATTGAGAAAAGTCCAGTTGTGGAAAAATTAAACATAATTTGCTACCTGTAAATACATTTTAATTGTTCGATAAATATACAGTGCAATTTAATGATATTCTGTGACCGCAATCAAGAATAATATAAAAGACTTCATAAAAACAATGGCTTAGATAATATATCGATCATTTATAATTGATGTTCAAATTAATCTATTTTGTTACTATTATGCAACAGAGAAGGCTCTACCCCTTGTTAATTACTCCTTTCATTTAATCCCAAAAAATATGACGAAGCAAAAAGATACAGAAAACCTGAATATAATTCGCGCCGTTAAAAGTAAAACGCGGAGATATACTAACTACTTCGGCTGGTCTTTAAATCGTGACGATGGAGAACTGGGCGTCGTTAATCACCTGGTTGAATCACTGGAACTGGATAACAAAAATTATTTCACCGAGATAAAAAGCCGAGGGAGACATAATGATCCACCAGACTGTGAAGCAAAAGACAGATCAGGGAATCGAATTGCTATTGAAGTGACTGAACTCGTCGATGAAGAAACCATTAAGGCCTATAAAGCCGGCATTGAATATAACTGGGCGAGCTGGAATAAATCAAAATTTATTTCGTCTATAGAATCACTATTATCACGTAAAGATCCTAAGTATCACAAGTTAATAGACCCTCCATATCACGGCGGCTATGTGTTAATTATTTTTACCGATGAACCTGGACTCAATCGAAACAAGATTCAACAATATCTACAGAACCATACATTTAATGTAACAAAAAATATCACTCGGGCATATTTGCTGGTTTCCTATGATCCATCGATTAAACGTTGCCCGTATTTTGAATTAGGACTTAATAATTCTGACACATGATTAATCGCTTGCTGTAAAACTTAAATTTTTTTAACAGGCTGATTGGGTAAGTATAAAGACATACCAATATCTCGTTGCATTTTCATTTCATCCAGGCCAATACACCTGAGTTAGTTAAAGCTAGCACATAAGGCTTTACTGTTAGGTATCTTAATCGGGTAAGCATTCATTAATGTAACAACCCGATAAGATGCAATAATTAATAGTATGCACCCGTTTATAAACAAACTGCTCTTTTGATTTGATAGTATTTTTTAATTAAGGAGGATTTATGTTCAATCCATGTCAAAGTGAAATTGGTTATTTTGTGAGTAATGATGTACCTATTAGTGCATAAGAAATTAGCAATGATACAAAAGTTGAGTTTTTAATTTCAATAATGAAAGCGTTACGCGCAGACCATATTTCATGGATTGATCGTTCTTATAAAGCTGCAATGTGATCCATCGGTATACTTGTGACCGCCATGTCCTATGTTTTAATCGAAAAAAAATATCCCAGCGAATGGTTTAATATATATTATTATCGGTATGACCTTATTCAGAATTATCGCTCAGCTGTTCTTTTTTTGCGGCACGTAATGCCCATCATGGTATAGGCGCGGCAATAGTAAGATGTGAGGCTGGCCTGAAGCTTTTTGAGGTAGGCAGCAAACTCAGAATTTGAAAACCGAACCTATTTAGCAGTGAAATAAAAACTACCTGGATACAATTAAAAATTCTAAAAACACCCAGGCAATCATATCCCTCCCCTAAACCTCGAGCGCAAACACCTCATTAACAAAATCATTCAGTGAAGTTATGGTAGATAAAAGCGTTAATTCAGCCAAAGCGGTTTTATGGACAGTTTCACCTGAGATTACAGCCCCTTCAAATTCAATAGCACGAGTAGCACAAGCGTCTTTAACTATTGTAGTTAAAAAGCCTCTTTCCATTGCGGCCCGTGCTGTCGCACTGACACACATGTGTGTCATCATACCCACAATAACTAAATGCTGGATATTTAACCCTTTCAAATAAGTTTCCAATTCTGTCTGCCAAAATGAATTTGGATAATGCTTAGTAAAGCATTTTTCCGAATTTTCCGGTTTAACACTATCGTTGATTTTTTGCCCAAAACTCCCTGGCAACATGAAACCCATTTCAGGCCTGATATTTTCTTGCTGAATATGAACGACAGGTAGTTTTTTATCTCGAAAAATATCAAGCAATTTTCTTGCTTTTTGTGCAGAGATGTCTGCCCCATCTAGCGTAAGCGCTCCTTCTGGAAAGTAATCATTTTGAACGTCAATTATAATCAATGCCGTATTTTTCATTATTATTTCTCCGTTGTGTAGATGCAATTATGATAGAGAAACAGGGTGAAAATAATATGGCGTAAAACGACTATTTATGGTTGAATATCGCCAACATGAAAAATAGCCTTAATCTATACATACTCGAATATCCAGATGCAATGCCCTCAGCAATTGCTGGAATTCAAGATATATTTACAATTGCCAATCACCAGGCTGGGCAACTATTATTTACAGTTAGTCCTTTAACTTCAGTCATCCCGAAGAAGAAAGGGGAACGAAGAGTTATATTTATTCCACCCTCTTTAGCTAATGAACTCCCATCATTTTCCGACCCAGGTACACTGGCCCTATTAAATCGATGGCATAATTCTGGAGCAGTTATTGTTGCCGCTTGCACTGGTGTTTTTTGGCTCGCCAATTGCGGATTGTTAGATGGAAGAAAAGCGACAACACACTGGAAATTATGCCCGCAACTAGCTGATAGCTTTCCAAACATAAAGCAAGTAGATGGAAGAGAGATGGTTATCGACCAGGGGAATATTGTAACTGCTGCTGGTCTTTATGCATTTCAAGATTTAACTTTACATATTATCGCAAGATTTTCAGGATATAGTTTGGCAAAAAAAGTTTCTGATTTTTGTCTTCTTGATCTGAATGGTAGACTTCAAGCATACTATCAACGATTTTATCCTGATTTTTCGCATGGCGATAAAACCATAGTTAAAGCACAATTGTATTGCGCGACACAACTGCATTTGAATATAAATGTATTAGAAATTGCGGAACATTGCCATACAAGTGAGCGCACATTACTTCGTCGCTTTAAAGATGCAACAGGTTTTACACCAAAGCAATATATTATACAATTAAAAATAGAGAAAGCTAAGCAGTCAATGGAGAACGGGAAAACTAGTATTGAGAAAATTAGCGAGAATCTAGGATATTCGGACACCAGTAATTTCATAAAAATCTTTAAAAAAAATACTGGAATAACACCTTCAGAATTTAGGGTAAAACAAAAAGAAAATATATGAGTGAATTTGTTTTCACTGTACGATACATCTAAATCGGGTAAGCACATCTGGAGGGTCAAGTCTTTCCATGCCACATTCACAATTCAACCTGAAAAAATTCTGCTCTGACCCCGACTCCATACCACTATTATCTTTTTCGCGGTTTCTCCGGCGTAGGCCAGGTACCAATCGCAACGGTCATGGCATCCGTCACGATTTGATTAATGACAGGTGTAATCTGATTAACCACGAGCTGAATACGTTCTTGCGAATTTTCGGGTAATGGCACTGTATCAATAGCTACCTTATATTGTTTATTAAAACCCTCTGCTGATGTCTTAGTAGGAATATTCATTGAAAAATCCTCCTGTTTATTTATTCACTCATGCTGAATAGTTCGAACTCACTGTATTTTATTTGGCATATGCTTAGAAAACGTGAATGCTTAATAACTGTTTGAAATTCATAATTTATAGCCTTTTTGTGGACCACTCGTAATTGCTACGAAGGATTAACCAAAGAAGGTATATCGAATAATCATATTTGCGTCTGCCTACCAGAGTAATACAGTTAAATAGAAATTTTATTGATTGAAGACAATATCAGAGTGTGTAAAGCTGATCTAAAAAAAGAAGATATCGTGACACCCAAGATTGGGGGTAGCCATTACTCTAAACTAAAACAAAGAGAATTGTAAATGCACTTGTTACAAAAAATAATGACCAATGGATACTTACTAATTATCCCAATTATCATTTGGAATATGGCTTTTTTTTCATACCTGCCCCCACCTTTTAAACCGGAAAATTTTAATAGTGACATTCCACTTTGGATTACTGTAGGTGAGAATTTATTTAGAGCGGTTTTATTTATTTTTCCTGTGTTTTTTAAGATCAATATAAAAACATCTCTTAAGAATAAGGGACTAATTACGTATTTATCAGGTGTCGTACTCTATTTTTCATCCTGGTTAGCCATTATTTTTTCTCCTGCTTCAGCATGGAGCTCCAGTATTTTAGGATTTTCTGCACCCGCATACACTCCCATAATCTGGATATTGGGTTTGAGTATGATGGTGGATTCTTATTATTTTAAGTTTACTTATTCTAAATGGCACTTTTTGCTGCCATCAATGAGTCTGTTAGTTTTCCATATTTCGCATGTTATTTATGTTTACAATAGAAATTATTTATAAACAAACACAATCAAGTTTCTGATGAATGTTATTTTCTATTATCAAAAAGGGGGGTATTTGGGGGGTTAAAAACCAGACTTAATTTTAAAGGATATTCTTTAAACCACTACACAACTCTGACTTTAATCATGCAAACGAACAAACATCAAAATTTTTAAACTTTTATGGCTAAAATTAGCGTACACTATTAGTGTTGTTTTTACTTAATGTGTGATCCTTAATGTACATCAAATAAAAGTAATACTATGGATAAGCACCTCAAATCAGATGCACAGGACGAATGCAACGCACTCAAATCAGTTGTGCTGGTTGGAAATCACCTGCCCAGACTTTGTGGTATCGCAACCTTCACAACACACCTTCTCGAATCCATCGCACAGAATGCGCCCGACATAGACTGCTGGGCAGTGGCGATGAACGATCAACTTGATCACTATCACTACCCACCGCAGGTGCGCCTCGAAATAAACCAGGATCAGCCTGAAGAATACGCAATGGCTGCAAATCTTCTTAACCTGAATGATGTCGATGTGGTTTGTATTCAACATGAATACGGCATATTTGGTGGCCCGCGAGGTAGCTACATTCTTGAGTTTTTGAAAGACCTCAAAATGCCAGTTATAACAACATTACATACCATATTGAAAGAACCCGCCGCAACAGAGAGGCACATCATTACGCAACTTGCAGAGCTGTCTGATCGACTGATCGTCATGAATCAACGCTCAGTGGATTTTCTGCGTAATATTTACCATGTTCAGGAAGATAAAATTGTGATGATTCACCATGGCATCCCTGATGTTCCGCTACTTGAATCCTCAAATTTCAAGGGCAAGTTTGGCTTAACAGAAAACAATGTACTGCTCACCTTTGGCTTGTTATCACCGGGCAAAGGCATTGAAACGGTAATAGAAGCCCTGCCTGAAATCGTTAAAAAACACCCCAGTGTTATATACATGGTGGTCGGTGCGACTCACCCGCACCTGAAAGCAGAACAGGGTGAGAATTACCGAATTGGGCTTCACCTGCGCGCGAAAGAACTCGGTGTTGATGAACACGTGGTTTTTCATGATCACTTTGTCGCGGATGAAGATTTGCTGGCGTTTATCGGTGCAGCTGATATTTATGTCACACCGTACCTGAACGAGGCGCAAATTATTTCCGGTACACTCGCTTATACACTGGGCATGGGTAAAGCTGTCATCTCCACACCTTATTGGCATGCTCAGGAATTACTCGCAAACGGACGTGGCAGATTATTCCCATTTCGAGATCATGCACAACTTGCCATCGAAGTGATTGACCTGCTGGATCATCCAGACAAACGGCATAACATACAGCATAAGGCTTATGATTATGGCCGCCAGATGACCTGGCATCATGTGGCCAGCCGTTATATCGAAACCTTCGAGCAGGCGCGTCAGCATCGTTTACGTAATTGTGTATCCGAAAATAATCAGGGGCAGCGTCAACAACCTCTACCGGAAATAAAATTTGACCATTTAATCCGTATGACCGATGGAGTGGGTATGTTGCAGCACGCTAAATTTACGGTACCCGATCGAGATCATGGTTATTGCGTAGATGATAATGCGCGAGCTTTAATAGTGGCTGTTAGCGCTCTGGATTTTCTGCCCCATGAACCCGCATTAAATGACCTGACCTGCGTTTACCTGAGTTTTATCGAACACGCTTTCAACCATAACACGGGACTGTTTCGCAATTTTATGTCTTATGAGCGCTGCTGGATGGAAGAAAAAGGCTCGGAAGATTCTCATGGCCGTGCACTGTGGGGCTTAGGTGTGATGGCGGCACTAGGGCGCAGTGAAGGCCAGGTAAAACACGCTAGAAATTTATTTAAACTCGCCCTACCGATTACTGAATACTTTACCTCTCCACGTGCGGTTGCATTCACTCTCATTGGTTTACATGCCCTGCATTCTAATTCGCCAGAAAATAGCCAGAATGAAAACATGATTCGAATGCTTTCTGAGAAGTTAATGCAATGGTTTAGAAGTACCGTTAGTGAAGACTGGCCCTGGTGCGAAGCGATATTAACATATGACAATGCGCGCCTGGCACAGGCCCTGCTCTTATCAGGACAAAGCCTTGATAATAAGGAAATGTTGCAAACCGGCTTGCGCGCACTCAGCTGGCTGAAAAAGATTCAACTCGATGAATCAGCTTGTTACTTCGCAGCCATCGGTAACCATGGCTGGTATCCCCGTGGGGGCAAAAAAGCTCAATTTGATCAGCAGCCCATCGAGGCCGCCGCAATGATAGATGCCTGTATTGAAGCTTTTAACATAACTGGTGATAAAGAGTGGATCACCTATGCCTATCGCTGCTTTAACTGGTATCAGGGTGAAAATGAATTACATCTTTCACTGTATGATCATGCAACGGGGGGGTGCAAGGATGGTTTAGAAGCCGATAAAGTCAACGAAAACCAGGGCGCAGAGTCTACCCTGTGCTGGTTAATGGCTCTACTCGCTATATACAAACACCGAGGTCAGGGCGAGCAGACAGAGTGACAAAACGCTGTGCAGCGGTTGAAAAGTCAAAAGCTATTTTCCGCAAATAAACGCAAAACACGCTGATAAAAAAATATTATGTAGGTGCGTCTTCAGGCACACCTACAAAAATAAGTATTTGCGTTGACGTGAAATGAATCACTAATGCAGTGGGTGCATGGATGCACAGGAACTGCAAATTGCGGTAAAGGCTTTTGCTTTTAATCTTCAGTAGATTTTATCAGCGCGCAACTTTACCATTTGTGGATTTAAAATAAAGCAGCCTTGCCATCAGCTCTGACAGGTTCAGGGCTGCAATACCGCAACGTTGATCCGCTGAGGCATAAGGAATGATCAACTCATTCTGAAAAATCATTGCACCACAACTGTACACCACGTTTGGCACATAGCCATCACGGTCATGCTCATTGGGAATGAGAACAGGCTCTTCAAGGCGACCGATAATTTGTGTTGGATCATTCAGATCCAGCAGTTCTATGCCCAGACTATAGGTGCGCATCGGCCCCACACCATGGGTAATAACCAGCCAGCCTTCGGGAGTTTCGATGGGGGAGCCCGCATTTCCTATCTGGAAGAATTCATAGGGCAGCGTCGGTATCTGTAACAAACTGGCACTATCCCAGAAGTGCACATCGTCGGAGAACATAATAAAATTGTTCTCCCCATCCTGACGTGACAGCATCACATATTTTCCGTCAATTTTTCTTGGAAACAGGGCCATGCCTTTGCCAAAAACCTGGCTGCCATACAGGGTACTAATTTTGAACAGAAGAAAATCGCTGGTTTTAATCAGTTGCGGTAAAATCGTTTGGCCATTATAGGCGGTATAAGTCGCATAGTAAGTTATAGCGCCATCGTCTTCTATAAAGCGCACAAAACGAGCATCCTCAATACCCCGGCTTTCAGGCTCCGATACGGGAAAGATCACCCGCTCGGACACCTGGTGATCTGGTCGAAATAAAATTTCATAATTAGATCGTGCCAGCCACATTGCCATATCGATGGCTTCAGTTTTATCCACTTCACGAATATGACTACCATTATTATGCTCGGCAATTTTCTTCTGCAACTCTTTAAAAGAAAATTTCTCTGGCAACTTGCAAAGTAGCCATTCGGCTCCTATATCGCTTGCCCCCATGCTTTTTAGTTTTGACCAGAACAACTCTCGATCAAAACCTGAGCTGGTATGGAATTTAGGGGTGCGCACGTAATTACTTAAGGGGTCAAAGTAAATATCGTTATTGATATCTATTATTCCACTTCGAAACTCAATCGAAGAAAGATGCCCTTCACCGACCGAGCGAAAGCTCATAATAAAACGACAGGATCCTTCAGGGTCCATTTCAAGGCTGTCAATCTCAACCATCGATGGGTTAAATAAGGCTGCGGCCTCTACCGAATATTCGGCGGTAAAATATGAGCCAATTAGCAGTTGGCGCTCCTCTGATAACTTATCTGCATCTGGCACATGAGCGGCCATTTTGTTGTAATTTTGTAACAGGGTTTCCCTGAAATAACGATGCCGATGCGAGAAATCGTGCATGATGTTTTCCAGTAATTGACTGACCGAATCTTCATCCAGCGATAGCACGCGGTTAATCACATTGCTAATGCGCTCAGCCGTAGGCGGAATGTAAGGGCGAGTAATGACACGACCAATATTAGAGTTTATTACAATAGGCTTACGACGGGCCCTTGGAATAGGCGGAATGGGAGAAACTGAACTTTTTTTTATCATTTTAAAATACACTCAACGCTGCATCTAACAACAAAGTACTAACCTGTACAAACAATAGCTGATCTACTACCAAGATATACACTTTTCTTCACAAGAATGCACGATAGATTCACCAATAAAATTGAATATTTTAAGTAAAGAATGTGTTTTTACTATTTAGTTTAAATTTTAGTTATAATAAACAGATTGCTGTAGTTAAGATTTTCTTTCCCACTCAATAATGGCAAAGCGCGGTATTGCCATGTAGGCAGGTCCTTCATGAAAATTGCGATGTTAAGCCCAATCTCCTGGCGTACACCTCCACGCCACTATGGTCCCTGGGAGAATATAGTGAGCCTCCTCACCGAACAACTGGTGTCGATGGGTATAGAGGTCACTTTATTTGCTACCGGAGATTCCCTGACAGCGGGCAAGCTCGCCTGGGTTTGTGAACACCCCTACTCGGAAGACCCTACTATTGACCCCAAGGTTTGGGAGTGCCTGCATATCTCTGAGCTATTTAAACGAGCGGATGAATTTGATTTAATTCATAACCATTACGATTTTTTACCCCTGAGTTACAGTGGTTACACCCATACACCGGTTGTTACCACCATACATGGTTTTTCATCAGACGCTATATTGCCAGTATATAAAAAATACAATAACAGCACCGATTATATTGCTATCAGCGAGTCCGATAAATCCGCTGAGCTAAATTACATTGCCACCATTCATCATGGCATCGACCTTAATCAGTTTCCCTATCAACCAGAAAGTGATGATTATCTTTTATTTCTTGGACGCATTCATCCCGACAAAGGCGTTCATGATGCCATTGAAGTTGCGCGTAAAACCGGTAAACGACTTATTATAGCCGGCATCATACAGGACGAAATATACTTTAAAGAACGCATAAAACCCTGCATTGATGGAACAAACGTTGAGTATACAGGCTCGGTTGGACCCGAAAAAAGACAGCAAATTATGGGCGGCGCACTGGCCATGTTGCACCTGATCCATTTCGATGAACCCTTCGGCCTGAGCGTGATTGAATCGATGGCCTGTGGTACACCTGTTATTGCTTATGATCGGGGGGCAATGAGTGAAACCATTCAACATGATGCTACTGGATTTATTGTGCAAGATTTAGAGGCCGCGGTGCAGGCAGTGAGTAAAATAAATACGTTAAAGCGAGCTGATTGTCGGCACCATGTGGAGAGACGTTTCACCTGTCGCCGAATGGCCCATGACTATGTGGAGGCTTACCACCAGATTTTAGAAAACAGGGAAAACTATCGCCCATGGGGACACTATGAAAATTTACTTGAACGCGAAAATCACAAAATAAAGGAACTCATTGTTAACCCGGGGGAGCGCCTGAGTTTACAAAAGCACCAGCGTCGAGCCGAGCACTGGACTGTGATTGAAGGTGTAGCACAGGTTACCGTAGGTGAAAAAGAAATTTTGTTAAAACCTGGGCAGTCAGTGGATATTCCAAAAGAGGCGGTGCACAGAATTTTAAATCCGGGCCAGTCCAGGCTGGTGATAGTCGAAGTGCAGATGGGCGACTACTTTGGAGAAGATGATATTATTCGTCTGCAGGATGACTATGACCGCGTCAAATGAACAGCCCGTCATCGAGCGCTACAATGGCAACCCGATACTAACAAAAACTGATATTCCCTATGCAGTTGAAACCGTTCACAATGCGGGCATTACCCGTTACAACGGCCAAGTTATCATGCTGTTTCGGTCTCACCTGCGCAATGGTCGTTCCATTATCGGTATTGCCACAAGTGACGATGGCTTTAATTTCACCGTTGGCCCCAAACCCTTTATGGTGCCTTCAACAGAAGGCAGCTTTGCCGAGTATGAAGCCTACGGTGTTGAAGATCCCAGAATTTGCTGCATCGATGGTGACTACCTTATCACCTACAGCGCCTATTCAAAACATGGTGTGCGCATCGCTCTGGCCAGAACCCAAGACTTTAAAAGCATTGAGCGAGTTTCGCTAATCACCCAGGCGGATATGCGTAATGTGGTTATATTTCCAGAGCGTTTTAATGGCCGCTATGCACGCCTGGATCGTCCGCATTCAGAAATCAGCCCCTGGTCGGTTTGGTTATCATGGTCACCGGATCTAGTTCACTGGGGTGACTCAGAAGTGGTCATGAAACCCGTCCCCTATCACTGGGATGAAAGCAAAATTGGCCCCGGTGCTACACCCATCCGCACAGAACGCGGCTGGCTTTGCATCTATCATGGAGTATTCGAAACCATGGACGGCGCAGTATATCGACTCGGCGTTGTGCTGCATGACCTTTCCAACCCGGCAAAAATTCTTGGTGTTTCAGATGAGTGGGTACTGTCTCCACAAGACCCCTGGGAGTTAACCGGTTACGTTCACAATGTAGTTTTTACCTGCGGCGCAGTAGAAGATGGCGAAGGAGGCGTGATTATTTACTGGGGTGGCGCAGACACCGTTATGTGCGCCGGCACCGCGCGCCTTAACGACCTGGTTGAGCTATGCCTGAACAACAGTCGAGAGCCGCTTTAAAAAACGACATTAAGCAGTCGTTACTTCTGTAGATCAATACACTTGCTGAATCGAATTCAATAAAGCAATGCCCTGTTCCATCGGTTTCTGAAAAGCTTTACGTCATGAAATAAACCCCATACTAAACCTGTTTAAAATCGCTTCTTGATTATTAAATAAATAATTTTACATCGACTTATTTATGTAAGCCCAAAATCAATAAACCTCAGACAGTCACCACTGATATATTTTTGTATTAACCGAAAAAGGTGGTATAACTTCAGGGCAGTTAGCCAATGTAATGCATGGGGCAATTTCGGATATACAGAATTATTTATGTCCATTTTTTGTCATGAAATTTAAAAACAATCGAAAGGATTATGATGTGAAAAAATTATTCTGTCTCTTATCTCTAATATGGTTAGTGTCCTGTTCTGCTCACGTAAAGGTAGGGAGTGAAGTGGGCGTTGCTTTAATTTACCCCGTGCATCCTGAACCGCAGGATGAAAAATATATGAAGTATAACGAAGAATATATTTTTTCTTTTGTGGATTCAGATGGTAACCAGTATGTTACTTCCTGGTCAGGGGCAATTCAGGAAGACTACAACGAAGAAAGCTTTAAAAATACCACTAAAAAATGCTCCTGGAATACACACACATTTTACCCAAAAGACCTCACCCAACTGGCGTATACTCTGCAGTCCGAACTCGCATATAAACATATTGCAACCTGTATCACAAAAGAAGGTTATAAACTAGTGAAAAGTCGAGCGCACAACCCAGTAGAAGTCGTCGTGCTACTGGGGAAACAATATAGCGCTTATGGTGAAAGTGTAAAGGCAGGTGGAAGAATTCGTATCCTTTCAAAGGGATTGCAGTTAGCTTATATTTTGCCATTTGCGCAATCGTGTTACAGAAAGAGCAGTGAAGAATATCAGCAAGGAAACGCTGCTAATTTCATTTACATCAACATGGAGCCAGTCGTTAAAGGATTTACTTCATGCATGCGAAACAAAAACTTTAAAATTATCACATCAAAAAAATCAACATAACTCAATAGAATACTATATTTTATTTAAAGTGACTCACAACTTAAAACAACAAACTTATTTTGTAGGTTAAATTTTAATTACTTATTAAACCTGAAGTTTATACGGTATATTTTCAGGGAATAAAAAGAGGTACACAAATATGATTTACAAAATATCACCCCTGCTTATATTAATTTCAGTATCATCCTGTACAAATTCATATTATATCCAGCCTACCCATTCTTCTGTTGCGACGGTTTCTTTTTCAAACCTGTCGGATGAACTTGCTGATATATACATAACCACCAAAGATAAAACATACCTTATCAACAACAAGGTAATAGAAAATAAAAAACCTCAGGATAAATCCAAACTTAAAACGAAAATACCTGCAGACAGCGAAGTTACATTTAAATATGAATATAACTGGTTAATGCGAGAGAGAACAAATATAACAACCACCTACTCAATACTTAATACGCCATCCAGGGTTAATATTGAAAAAATCAATGAAGCAAATACATGTAGCAGTACTGTTTCATTTACCCCTGAAGAGCATAAACATTATGTGGTGTATTTTGGTTTAATTGCAGATAAATGCATAATTAAAGCCCGAGAAATTAAAACCCGTGGAGTTAAATTAAGCGCTGAATAAAAACAATAATTCTCATTAACAATTAACGCTATAACCAATGATATCGATAGTGATACGGGTTAATTATAGCTGTTGGAAATTTTTAAATTTGCGATCAAACACGAATTCTATAAATCCTGATAATAATTGTGTAATATGATTTTTTCCTTTTAGATGTAATATATTATTTTATCAATCAAAACTAAGGTAAAGACAATGACAAAAGGAAATACAGTTTTACTAGATGAATCAAAAATAGCTATTATTCAATGTAAAGAATTATTAAAAGAAATATCAACAAGCTGTTGCATGCCCGAGAGAAGCTCTAAGATGGCAGACGTTTTTACTAAAATAGATAATCTCTTACAAAATCTGGGATTATCAAATCTTAAGACTGAAAATATTCATAATTCGATTGCAGATATTGGTCATATTGGAAGTATGACGGGGTTTCTGTTTGCCACCTGTTGCACCGAAACAAGAGAACCGTTATATCAGCAAATGTATAAAGAAATGAACATTGCCCATACAAAATTATGGCAATATATGGGCCATTCGCATTAGTCATCACACTATTTTAGTTTGATAAGCTAAATCCATTATAAGGATAAAAATAACTCATTCTGGTTAGATTATATTTTTTATTTTAGAGTTATGCGGTTAATTTTGTTCAAAGCGAGGTATAGTAGACAAATATCATCTGCGAACGTCAGAGAATCAAGCTAAAAACATAAACAAAGGCACATATAAAACTATGGAGATACTCACTGAAAATCAAAATACATTATATAATTCATTTTACGAATCAACGCATAAAAACCAGCACCTCAACAGTAAAACAGAAATATTAATTGGTCTGTCTGCCGCATTAGCAATGAACTGTGAACCCTGTACTCACTACTATTTAAAAATGGCTAAAAAAGAAGAAATCACCCGGGGTGAAATATCTGAAGTGGTTGCGAAAGTGATGGCGGTTGCTGCGGGTCAAAAAAGGTTACAGGCACAGGACATACTGAATAAATCAGGTATTGATTTTGTGTGATAGAAATATATAACAGTATTATCACAATTTACATCAATCGCTTTTTATTATACCTTGTTTAATCCGAGCCAACGGTTACCTCATTTCATATTTATCGTTGAGAAAATTATTCATTATTCATTATTCTACATAGCACTCTTATTTCTGACATTAATTGATTTCAAATGTCCACAAGTTTGCTTTTTAACATGAAAAAACCCTGCACACGGGGTGTAAAATAAAACGCAATTAAAACTAAAAAAAGTCTGCAACGCTTTCTCGATGAGTAGCACATCTATGACAACACCGGACACAACTGCCCCGCTTTCTTCTGCTTATACTCTCACAGAAGATGTTGTAGTTGCACGGCTGCACAGCTCGGCCCATGGTTTACCTCGTTCTGAGGCAACCGCCCGGTTAGAGCAATACGGGTATAACACTTTACCCCAGGCCAAACCACTGGGTATTGGTTCAGTGTTTATTCGCCAGTTTGCCAGCCCGCTTATTTATGTCCTTGTCGCAGCCGTTGTGCTATCACTACTAATTAAGGAATGGTCTGATGCGGGCTTTATTTCAGCGGTTCTACTTATTAATGCAATCATTGGCACCATTCAGGAGTATTCCGCGCAGCGTGCCGCGGCGGCACTCCAGGAGCTGGTAAAAACAAGTAGCCGGGTTTTAAGAGAAGGCGAAACTTATGAAATTAATGCGTCTGAGTTAGTTCCGGGTGATATTGTTTTGCTTAAGTCAGGTGACAAGGTTCCCGCAGATTTAAGACTGCTTATGTCACACGATTTAGAGGTTGATGAATCGTTATTGACGGGAGAATCACTCCCCGTGATAAAAAACGCCAATACGTTATTAGCCACAGATACGACTCTCGGGGATCGAAATAATATGCTTTTCACCGGCACTTTAGTGGGCCGCGGTCGGGCCCGGGGAATTGTTGTATGTACCGGGCTAAACACGGCACTAGGGCGCATCGCAGAGGATGTTCTGTTCAAGCCTTCACCTAAGGCACCGCTGCAGATTCGCATGGATAGATTTACCCACTTTGTGGCGGTCTTTGTTGGCATCGCCGCATTGACGATGCTGGCAGTGGCGATGATGCGTGGCACCCCATTCAGCGAGGTATTTTTGCTGGCCATCGCGCTAGCTGTCTCAGTTATTCCCGAGGGTTTGCCGGTCGCGCTCACCGTTGCACTGGCCATTGGCATGCGCAGAATGGCCCATCGCAATGTAATCGTACGCCGGCTTCTGGCGGTGGAGGCTCTGGGCTCCTGCACCTTTATCGCCACTGACAAAACCGGCACATTGACGGTCAATCAACTGACAGCCCGTAAAATTACCTTTCCACTGGGTGATATATGGGAAGTGAGTGGTGAAGGTGAAATACCCGTTGGGTCAATTCAAACACCTCAGGGCATTCCATCTGCTAAAGAGAAATTGCTTCTGGAACGGTTATGCCAGGCAGCTGTATTGGCTAATGAGGGTTTTCTTGGACGTACTGAATCTGGTTGGTCCCCACAGGGAGATGCGGTGGATGTGGCTTTTCTGGTAATGGCGCATAAAGCCGGTATCATCAAGGCAGAAGTCACCAATAATTATGCAGAAATAGCCGATATCCCCTATGAATCGGAGCGCCTGTTTTCCGCCAGTTTAAATCAGCTTAACGGTCAGCAATGTGCTTTCGTAAAAGGTGCGCTTGAACGGCTTTTACCCATGTGCACAAGCATGGCAACCACGGGTGAAGATATCGCCATTGAACGACATGGGATTGAGGAACAGTCGCAGGTGCTGGCAAGTGGCGGTTACCGGGTGCTGGCGCTAGCCGCTGGCATAATTGAACTGGCGTCAGGGGAAGTTTTCTCTGAAGAGCGTCTAAAGGGGTTAACATTCATTGGACTGGTGGGCATTATCGACCCATTGCGCAGCGAAGCCAAAGCCGCTGTCGCTAACTGTCGCCGGGCAGGCATTGAGGTGGCAATGATCACCGGTGACCACCCGACAACCGCCCTGGCGATTGCCCAGGAATTAGATATAGTGGAAAGCGCCGACCAGCTGGTGACTGGCACACAACTGGCTCAGGCACGTGATTCTGCAATGATTGACCAGCTAACAAACAAAGCGCGGGTATATGCGCGGGTGGGGCCACATCAAAAGCTCGATATTATCCAGTCCCTGCAACGTAATGGGCATTTTGTGGCGGCCAGCGGAGACGGCGCCAACGATGCACCCGCCTTGCGTGCGGCTCAGGTAGGGGTCGCCATGGGCCTGGGCGGCACGGATGTGGCACGGGAAACTGCGGATCTGATTATCACCGACGACAATTTTGATTCAATTGTCGCCGGCATAGAAGAAGGCCGTATAGCCTATGCGAATGTCCGCAAGGTCATTTTTCTACTGATCTCAACCGGTGCAGCTGAGCTGGTGTTGTTTACCCTGGCCCTGTTAACGGGGCTCCCCCTCCCTTTGGTGGCGGTTCAGCTGCTATGGTTGAATCTGGTCACCAATGGGATTCAGGATGTGGCGCTGGCTTTTGAGCCCGGTGAAGGTAACGAGTTGCTTCAACGCCCCAGAGCACCGGGTGAAGCTATATTCAATCGACTGATGATAGAGCGGGTTGTTATCTCGGCGCTGCTCATAGGATCTGTCGCCTTTGCCGTTTTTCAGTGGCTAATGGCCAGGGGCTTTAGCCTGGATGAGGCGCGCAATGGAACCCTGTTACTCATGGTGCTGTTCGAAAATGTTCATGTGTTTAACTGTCGCTCCGAAGTGCGTTCGGCATTTCGACACAATCCTTTGCGCAACCCGATACTTTTAATCGGCACAGCTGTTTCGCAGCTTGTGCATATTGGCGCAATGTACACCCCCTGGATTAGCGATGTGTTGCATATTCAGCCGGTAACACCCCAACTGTGGCTGGAGTTGTTGGGTATCGCACTGAGTGTACTGATTGTGATGGAACTTCATAAAGCCTTTCGTCGATGGTTTTATCAGGGCTTCCAGGAAAACCAAAATTAGTGAACCTGAAATAGGGAATTGAAATAGGAAACATGAAAACCACTCTGTCTGCAACATTCTGGATCTGCCTCTACCTGCTTCTGGTACTGGCGCCACTGCTGATTCTGATTCTTGGGAAGGTTCCCCCGGGCTCCGGATTCTGGTGGGATTTTTCTATGGCCCTGGGATTTTCCGGCATGGCGACCATGAGTGTTCTATTTCTGCTCACCGCTCGTTTTCAGCGTGCAAGCGCACCTTTTGGAATCGATATTATTTACTACTTTCATCGCTATCTGGCCGTGTTAGCGGTGATAATGATCTTTATGCACTATCTCATTATCCGCATCAACAACGTCGCGGCACTCGGATCATTTAATCCGCTAGATGCACCATGGCACATGACAGCTGGCCGCATCGCCCTGATGTTGCTCGCTGTACTTATCATCACCTCACTTTGGCGCAAACCGTTACGGATTCATTATGATCAATGGCGCATGCTGCACATTGTGTTGGCGGTCACCGCCTTCCTGCTGGCAATGGGACATATCCAGGGTATAAATTACTATATCGAGGCCCCTGCCAAACACTGGCTATGGAGTGGTTATAGCCTGATATGGGTGTCGCTCATTTTATACATAAGGGTACTCAAGCCCTGGAAAATGCATCGCAACCCCTACCGCGTGAGCGAACTACGCCAGGAACGCGGTGATAGCTGGACACTGGCACTGGAGCCAGAACAGCCCGGGGAAATGACCGAGAAAATGACCTTCATTCCCGGCCAGTTTGCCTGGCTGGTATTGCGCGCCTCTCCCTGGCACGTCAAGGAACATCCTTTTTCCTTCTCATCCAGTGCGGTGCAACAGGATCGGCTGGAATTCACCATCAAGGCACTGGGCGACTTTACCCGCACAATCAAAGAAGTTCAGCCCGGTGAGCGGGCTTATCTGGATGGGCCATATGGAATATTTAGTACCGACCTGTATCCGGGTGCAACGGGCTTCGTATTTATCGCAGGAGGTGTGGGTGCCGCCCCCATCATGAGCATGTTACGTACCCTGGCCGATCGCCATGATCCCCGCCCCTTATGGTTTATTTATGGAAACAGTCGTTGGCAGGATGTGATTTTTCGAGAGGAACTGCAAATTCTGAAAACACGATTGCAGCTTACTCTGGTGCACGTGCTGAAAGAGCCGCCAACTGACTGGCAGGGAGAATCCGGTTTCATTACACCACAGCTTTTACAGAAAACACTTCCTTCGGTTGCACAAAAATATGAGTATTTCCTGTGTGGCCCCAGGCCCATGTGCAACGCGGTACATCAGGGGCTGAACACCCTGCAGGTACCTTTAAATCAGATACACTTCGAACTTTTCGATCTGGTTTGAGGGGAGCAACGGGCATGCGTAAACTCTGGGCAAAAATTATAACCTTACTAACCGCTGTACTGGTATTTTTGCTGTCGATTATATTTGCCATCCAGCAGAATCCCCACCAATCCCCCACTCTGGACATTGAAGCTGAAAAAAGTATCACTTCCACAGGTACTTTATCCGAGTCTGACACAGGTGAAACAATAGCGGCCATTAACGGACGCAAGGTCTTTGAAACACAGAATTGTATGCGCTGCCACTCCATCGCGGGCAAGGGAAATCCGCGCAATCCACTGGATGATGTGGGGAAACATCTAACAGCAAAAGCGATCCGCCAATGGATACAGGCTGATAATGAGCTTAAAGACAAGCTATCAACACATGTCTTCCTGGCCAAACAAACTTACCGTAATCTGCCAGATAAAGACATGGATGCACTTGTTAATTACCTGCAGCGTTTGCAACCGGTTATAATTAAATGAAAGAAAATATTTTACTGATTAGTAGCGCCGTCATTAATGTTTTTATGATCGGATATTTATTTAATATGTTTAGAAATATTCGTACTTATTTCTGGCCTGTGACTAAGGGCATAATAATTCGATCAGAAATTGATATCAGTGAAGACAGCGAGGGAGGAGAGTTTTATGGTGTACTTATTGAATATAAATACTCTGTAAATAACGTAAAATATCAATCTGATCACGTGACCTTTGCTTTAAACGACAGTGGAAACAGAAAACATTCGGAAAAATTTGTAACAAAATTTCCTGAAAATAAAATTGTCAATGTTTCATATAACCCAAAAGATCATAAATCTGCGATCCTTCAGCCCGGGTTTAGAGCACATCAATTTTATTTACTTTTTTTTCTACTCTTTTGTTTTTATATCTGGGTCCCCATTGGCTGGCTTGCATGGGCATGGGCATGGGCATGGACACAGAGCCAGGTTTTAGCACTTTGGTTTTAACACATTGATAATGGCCAGAGTTTAGCAGCACACTATAGGTAACAAAACAACCGACAAAATCAGGGTCAGTATTTTAATACTCGGCATTTCACAATATATGATGATAGAATCAGAAAAATGACTAAAACACAAAAAATGATAACACTTTTATAAACGGCATTTAAATGAAAAACATTACACTATTTCACCTACTCCTTTCACTCTTCATTTTATCCGCCTGTGCAAGCATCGCTGAAGGCCCAGCTTACTCTGACGCTAAAGCCACCCAAAAAAAAGCGGGGTATGCAACCCTGTATGTATTCAGAAAATACGCTGAACCTGCCGGATGGGGTGCCACCCTTTATATTGATGATAAAGAAGTGAGTGTTTTAAACCAGCAGGGTTTTACATGGGTTTATGCAAAACCCGGTGCAAGACAACTGTCCGTTGTGTGGCCAGGCTTATCTGGACAGCAGGATGCCGGTATTAAGTTAGCCCTCTCAGCAAATAAAACTTACTATGTTGAATTATCCGGTTTATCCCATGTTCATAGCCTGTCCGATGGAAAAAACAAAAAAAGAAAAAGGACGAAATTGAACAGCATTCATCCCAGATTTGCGGAGCGCCTGTTAAATAAATGCTGCCAATTTGAACAACCCAAATCAGATACCTATTAAAAGTGTATTATGAATAACTTTTAACTTATTAATGACGACAATAAAAAAAAGACACTATGAAAATTTCAATAGGCAATGGTATTCCCCCCTTCACTTTCGGTATCACTGAAGATGAAGCTGTATCAATTCAGGGAAAACCCGACAAGAAATATCAGGATGAATATGAAGATATTTTTATACTTTATAATTCACTGGAAATTACATTAAAGTTTGAAAAAGATAAAGATTACAAACTGGGCTGGATAGAGACCAATAATACCCGTGTACAATTTCCTGAATTTTCACCCTGGGATATGTCACAGGTGGAAATCATTACCCACTTAACCCAGATACTGGGTGAGCTACCCCATGTAGAAGACTACGGCAGCTATCAGTCTATTACCTTTAATAATGCCTGGTTGGAACTGCAGTTTGAATATGAAAAATTAAAGCATATTAATTTTGGTGTGCTGTTTAATGGTGACACGCCAGTTTGGCCCAACGCTTAAATTAGACTAATGGTGCTGGTTAACGCTCAGCAATAAACATCTCTGTAGATGCCTGAATAACCATTTAATATTTCATACTGTTTTTTACGAATATTAAAAACCTGTAGCCTCCAGAAAAGAAGCTACAGGTTACAGTCATGATTTATAAATCATTACCATTATTATCAGTAGCAATCACTCTTAAACCATCGGGATTTTCATCTCCCGCATTGGGAATCCACGGTGCAAGACAACTTCTATCTTTTACACAGGGATCCGTCAGAGCTTTCAGGAAACTCACAATTTGTGAAACTTCTTCACCTGTTAAATTACTATCCTCGAGTATGGGTGTAATTACACCCGCCGTTCGGTTTGCCGCTAGCTGGTTCATTGCGCGCTGCGTATTCTGAGTCATTTTCGTTGCCTGCACAGAATTTTCCAGCTGATTAAAATCATAGTTATCTATGGCTGCCTGTGGATTTGAATGATGCTTTACAACCGCTTCAAGTGTTGTGTATCCACCGGCGTGCCCCCAGGGACCATACACTTCAACATTAACCAGTGATGGTGTTCTGAAAGCATATTTATCCGCGTCTACAGCGGTTTCTCTGATGCGACCAAAATCATCTGAACCATCATCACCATCACCTTTACCTCGACCAATTTGTGGCATTGCGATCACGTGAAATTTTTCGTCGGTGAAAAAGTCACCACTATGACAGCTTGCACAGCCAGCACCACCGTCCGCAAGGCTATTAAAAAATAGCACTGCACCCCGCTTTGCATCATCTGTTAGCGCAGTTTTATCGCCTTCGACATAGGCCCTCCAGGGTGTGTCCACAAATACCTGTGAGCGTTCGTACTCACCAATGGCATCCGCGATTAAGTTATAGCTAATGGTGGTTGACGCTCCAAATGCACGATCGAATTCCTGTTGCCAGTTATTCAGTGATAATTCATCGTTATCACCGTTTAAACGCTCTTCGAGCGAAGCTCTTAGCACATCGTTTGAGCCGGCTGCATAAGTATGCCCGCGCATTTCTTCCGCAGAGGTTACCGGGAAACGTGATTGCGCGGCGGCAAGATTTGGCCCTGCGGAAGCATCCGCAACACCAAAGGCTGAATCAGGTGTGCGAATAGGTCCTGCACCGTTTACATTTGCGGTTTTCTCCAGACTTTCTACCCGACCATCATGAAATAAAACTTCATCCCATAAACCGACATTGAAGGTCGTGGGTGCATTGCGGGGCACGGTTGGCCCGCCGTCAAAATTTGTACCCGTCATTGAATGCCTGCGTCCAGGCCCCAACAGATCCGGTATGATCGCTTCTGTGCCAATAGACAGAGACAGGTCATCGCCGCCGCCCAGTGATGGATGATGGCAGGTAACACAGGCGGAATCCTGATCGCCACCCAGACCTTTGGTGAAAAACAGTTTCATTCCCAGCTGGGCTTTTGTATCTGTAATGTCTGGTAAAACCCGCCCGGTAGTTGGATCGCCGGTTAGATTGAGGCTGGTTATTTTTTCATTGATAGCCGTATCGAGTGACGTATCAGTTGAGTTGCTATCGGAGCACGCTGAGACCGCTAATAATGTAGCCCCGGTGTATGCCAGTGTATAGGCCAGTTTCTGAGCCCGCTTGTAGCCAAATGAAGTTTTACGCATAGTTTATCTTTTAGATTCCTGTTAACTTATCAATCGAGAGTAAAAACCATTATCAAAAACAGTCCACGCCATTCTCAGATTTCAAATTTATGTTTTAAAAATTTATATTGTTATCAATTTAATATAATTCATTTCACGACAATACTGTAGCCAATATCATGTGGCATTTTGCCGCATTGAGTTTGTAACATGGCATTCACCCGCAATTATTAAAAGCGGATAAATTGATAGCATATCAGGTACAATGGTCGATTAACTCCATATCTGATAATGGACTCTTAGCCGTGGCACTTAAACCAACTATTTTTAAATTTAGAATATCGTTATCTGATTTGAGCCGGGATTATTACACCACCCTCAACTTGACCATTGCCCAACATCCCTCAGAAACCACCGAGCGCATGATGGTGCGGGTATTAGCCTACTGCATTAATGCTCGGGAATCCCTGGCTTTTACCAAAGGCCTGAGCGATATAGATGAGCCGGACATATGGGCGGTTACACTGGATGAAAAAATATCCTTATGGATAGATATCGGCGAGCCCACCGTAGAGCGAATAAAAAAAGCCAGCCGACTGGCAGGGGCTGTTAGAGTGTATAGCTTTAACACAAAATCGGATATCTGGTGGAATCAGAATGCGAATAAGTTTAATCAGTTGAATGCGCAGTATTTTCGCTTTGAGTGGACTGAAATTCAGGCGCTCGCAAAACTCGCCGAACGCACTATGGATTTCTCTGTCACCATTACCGATAGCTCAGCCTATATTGCAACCAGCCTGGGTGAGTGTGAAGTTGCCTGGCAGGAACTTGATGGCGTGTAAATTTGTTGTTAAATTAAATCTTTTTGGCTACGCTCAGGAAAAATTCTATACTTAAATATTAATTTACAGGACAATAAAATTTTGAAATCTTTATTGAGAAAGCTGTTCTCACCACTTCTAAATTTATTTGAATCGGGGCAGTCAGACTATGCATATAAAAAATCCCACCGTGTTATTTTAATTATAGTGGGCTTGCTGTTTAGTGGCCTTGCTTCTCTGGTGTTTGTATTAAGCCATAAAGTGACGCAAGAAGTGTTACCCGACGTTGCACAGATCAGTGCTCAGGCAGACAGCATTGGTTATTTAATTCCCGTACTTTTTTTTGGAGGCGCAGGAATTTTATGCTTATTAATTGGTTTGCTTGGTAATGACCGAGCTGTTGCAAAAATATGGGGCTCCTGATCAGGGCGCCCCTGATAATAAATAAAATTTTATATGAAGCTAGTTTACTCCAATGAAAATCGTTTTATTGTTAGTAATATTCAAAATATTATTGAAAATTCAGGCATTAAAACATTACTTAAAAATGAATTTATTGGAGGGGCTGCCGGTGATTTGGCACCACTGGATACCTGGCTGGAATTATGGGTTGAAGAGGATGCAGATTATTCCCGCGCAATTGAACTCATCAACAATTTGAATGCCGCGCAAAACTCAGGTGACTGGTTTTGCGGTAACTGCCACGAAAAAAACACCGCAGCATTTGAAGTCTGCTGGAATTGCCAAACTGAAAGACCGGCGCTTTAGAGGCCTTTCACCTCTGCCACCAGGTCTTTTAAAATGCCATTTTTAATATCATAAATCCAGCCTTGCACAGTTAACTCCCGGCCCTTCTTCCATGTATCCTTAATAATGGTTGTATTGCATATATTAGTTACCTGCTCTTCAACATTCAGCTCACATAAAAGATCAAGCTGCTCAGCGTGACTCAGACCCGTGAATCTTTCATCGTTAAAACGCTTAACATCTTTAATATGACGCAGCCAGTTATCGATAAGACCATGCTGCTGATTTTCCAGCGCGGCTTTTATACCACCACAGCCATAGTGCCCACAAACAATAATATGTTTTACTTTATAAAAAAACCATGAAATAGCACTTTCAAAGGGATAAATTTATCACATGAACTACATCAACGGCTTACACTTTAATAACGTTCGTAGTGACATATACGGTGGGCTAATTGCCGCCGTTGTAGCTCTTCCCCTTGCTATGTCCATGGGGTTGCTTCCGGTGTTGGCCCCATCGCCGGTATGTATGGCGCTATTTTTGTGGGGTTCTTTGCGGCACTTTTTGGCGGCACACCCTCACAGGTTTCAGGACCCACTGGCCCAATGAAAGTTATTTTGGCGGCCATTTTTTATTCAATACACAAGTATGTTCCCAGATGACCCTGCAAAAGGCGCAGCACTGGCCTTTACGGTGGTAGTGCTTGGCGGGATGTTTCAAATTGCCTTTGGTATACTCAAATTTGGTAAATATATCGAGCTGGTACCCCACCCGGTAGTGTCCGACTTTATGAGTGGCATCGGTGTTATTATTATTTTGCTGCAGTTTGGGCCGCTGCTTGGGCAGGTAGCCGACTCAAACCCGTTGCAGGCCGCACAATCGATTCCTGCTTATCTCAGTAATTATGATTTTACTTCATTATTACTCGGACTTATTGCCCCGTTGGTCGTCTCTGGCGGCCCCGTATTTTTACCTAAACTCTGCAGGCTGGTGCCCTCTCCCCTGTTAGCATTGGTGGCTGGCACGGTTTCATATTTACTATTTTTTAGCGAAGGTAGCACGCCGATTATTGGTGATATTCCGACGGGTTTTCCCGATTTTCATTTTCCTCTTATCGACAGCTCACTGGCATTACAGATGATTGCCTCAGGTTTAACTCTGGCGGGACTGGGTGCTATAGACTCGTTACTCACCTCACTGGTAGCTGATAATATTACTCGCAGCCAGCATAAGTCCGACCGAGAATTAATTGGTCAGGGAATTGGTAACACCATTGCTGGTTTGTTTGGTAGCCTGCCCGGTGCCGGGGCAACCATGCGCACGGTTGTTAATGTAAAAGCCGGTGGGCGAACGCCAATGTCCGGAGCACTGCACAGTATTATTTTATTGGTCATTGTTTTAGGTGCGGGCAGTTTTGCCAGTGATATTCCGCAAGCCGTACTGGCGGGAATATTAATTAAAGTTGGCACCGATATTATTGACTGGGATTATCTTAAACGATTAAAGCACGCACCCAGAGCCGGTGTGTTTATTATGTTTAGCGTACTCATTATTACGCTAACCATCGATTTGTTACTGGCATTTGGTGTCGGCATGGTTATCGCCAGCTTTTTATTTATGGACCGCATAACCAAAATGCAAATTGAGCAGATACGCCCCATTACCGGCTGTACAACTGAGACTCCATTATCGGGCAGTGAAAACGAAATACTCGAGCAAGCAGATGGACAAATTTTACTTTTTCAATTAAGCGGCCTTATGAGTTCCACTTCTGCAAAGGCGCTTATCAAGTGTCACGCGGATGTTATTGAATATAAAATAATGCTACTAGACTTAACGGATGTACCCGTTATAGATTTTTCGACTACCCGTGCACTGAATGAAATTATTAGCAACACAAAGGAAACCCAAAAAGAAGTATTTCTAATTGGGTCGAATAAAAAAGTTCATAATATGTTGGACAAGCAGGAAGTGCTAAACCACTTTGAAGAGCACTATATATTTAAAAACCGTATTGATGCACTCAAACAGGCTCAGCAATTAATCAATAAATCCTAATCATCTTCATGATGGTCGGCTCTATCGTTCTATTGTTGATTAAACAAATCGAGTGATTTAACCGGCAGTATATCGTCTATGGGTTCATCTTCATCCGCCGGATGAATTATGTATTCAAGACGATAAAGTGAAACATCCGCAGGCATTCTGCTAAAACCCGACTTCGATTCGTTTTTATTAACAGGCAGTTCATCCGACATTGACTTTATGATTCTATCCAGACAGTCATAAACATAATCATTGGTATTATCTTTTGCCAAATGAAAAAACTCATGCTCGTTATCTACCCATTCACCATCGGAAAAATCCAGATAATGAATATCACCTTTAACATGATTTTTACGCACTTGCCCAATTCTTTCTACTTTGTCCTTACGTAAAATAGCGCGGCGTAATGTTGATGCACCCAGCACGAAATCTGGTGAGTTAATAGTTATATATAATTTTGCAGGCTGATTCTGTGAATTTAAATGTAGATTTGCATTTAATTTTTTAACCCAATCGAATCCCGGGGATGTGGCATCCGCCTGATGCAATATAATATTACCAAATTTATTGGGGAGTTTATCCACTCCCTGTAATGTTTTTTGCAGTAAATAATTTCCCATACTATGCACTAAAAGCACTAGAGGCCTGGTTAAATGCAACTGATCTTTTATCAGGTTTAATGCCGCAATTAAATCCGTATTCGATTCTTCCGCATTGCGAATAGCGGGTGGATAGTTTTTCCACTTGTCTTTTAGAAAACGGGTTGCTTTTAACAGAAGTAAATCATATATAATAGCCGTCCCCGATAAGCCTTTCAACACCCCTTTAACAATTGATTTTCCCGCATCATCCCAGCCCATAGTTTCATCCACCGGACGGGATGGCCAGGCAAAGGCGATGACATTAACTCCATGATTCGCCGACAATGCCCTCGCCTTATCGATATTACTTTGCGGGTCCTGATTAAAGCCATGCACAAAGAACACCCAGGGCTTATTTAATTCAGTTGGACTTATACCAGAAAACAATTCTGCTTCTGAACCTTTCGGGAAAAAATTAACTTTATTATCATCAAAAAGGAGCCCACTATAAATAATATCTTCATTATTCTGGCGCTCTCCCAAGTCATCCCCTAACGAGGCAAGATCGGTTAATACGGGTTGAGAAACGGGAATCGAGGCTAATTTTCGATTGGTGATAACTATAATCATTTTATTACTCCTGTAAATTCTTTTTTATTAAAAAACAATTTTCTCTGAATAACTTTTTACATAATTATTAATTAAACTACTATTTACCATCTGTTATTTATGAAAATTAATTAGAACACCGAACCCTAACCTTCAATCGGCTGCCCGGTAACAGGATCAATTTTATCAAGCGACGGGCCATTATAGGTATTCATTAACAACTCAACGGTCGCCTCTCCATAACGATCAAACCAGAAATCCCCCAGCTGTTTTAGTCGTTTAATATTGGTTTTGCTCACATCATCCATCGCATCATCAGGTGATTGTATTAAGCCCTGCTGGGGAGCAAGTTTTGCATTTACCCGAATATAATTACCACTGTCCATAATGGTCATGCACTGATAAGCAGTAATACTTTCATCGGTAACCACTTCCATTATTTTTCCCCTGGTTATCCATTGCAGCCCACCCCATTTGCGCGACTGAGGCCCGTTAATTTTTCTCGACATAAAACCAGTGCCAATCGATAACAGACGAATATCACTGAGCGACTCTTCTTTCCAGACACGTCGCGCCTCGGCAACGGCACACATCGCCGGATTATTCGCAATGACCCCACCATCTATCAGCCAGTACTCATCCGCATTTTCAGGAATTTCAATTTCTTTTGTTGGAAAATAAGTGGGTGCCGCACTGGAGGCATCGGCTACCTGATAGGACAATAAATTCAGGCAAGATGCTTTGGAAGACTTTATAACCACAGGCTTTCGTTTTTCAATGGCATAGGCAATCGCAAGTACATGCTTGTTTTCGGGTACATCGCAAATTTTTGCCTTACCCAATTTAGCTTTTAAAACCTCCGTTTTACCACTGGCCTCATACTTGGGTGCATTAATTCCATCTATTTCAAACAGCCCCTTATTTTCAGTAAAAATCTTTCCAGCGGTTTTATAATTATATAAGTTACTAATTTGCGTCATGGTCATATTGGTGGTTGCCAGTGCCAGAGCAATAATACTGCCAGTACTGGTGCCTGCATAGAAATCAACGCAATCGCGAATGGATTTATTATGATCTGCCTGTAATTTTTTTTCGACTTCGCTTAAAAACTGTGCAGTTGCTGCACCACGAATACCGCCACCATCTAAAGACAAGATTAATTTTGACATAGTTTACTCCTTTGTTTTTTCATTTTTATCAGACATTGTGAAACAGTAACATAGGTTGGGTATAGCACATTATCAAAGTATTTTTCCTGCATAAATACCTGCTCCCTCAAACACAAAACTTATACTTTAATCAAATCACCGACATAGATATCATCACCTGTCAGTATTTGTGCTCTTAAACCGCCACGCCCAACCAGGTGTGGCAACACTAATTTATTAACATTCTCAGCCAGATAAGCACAGGGTTCACATAACCGAATACCCTTTAGCGTTACATTACCCATCGTAAAAACTTTTCCCACCAGCGCATTTAAACGTACACCTTCGGTCACAATATTTCTACGGGCATCCGCATAATTTAGTGTTTGATTATAATTCTGGTTAAATATATCGATCTCTTCTTTTTCAATCAACGATAATTCAACCGCAGGGTTGCCCTTTAACTTTTCAGAAAAGGTACCGTACCCATTAAAATACCGATCACCCTCCACGCCTTTACCCGCGATTAATGAAGCTGATTTTAGAGAACGCATCGGCTCACCGGCTTTGTCTGATATAAATAGTCTATAAATTTGAGGGTTCAATTTTGATATCCTATCAAGTTGTTTATTTATCTGACCATACCGCAAATTCATTACCTGCGGGTTCTGCAAAATGAAAACGGCGTCCACCGGGAAATTCAAAAATCGGCTTTATAATTGTACCGCCAGATTTTTCGATTTTTCTCCGGGTAGTTTCAATATCATCGCTGTAAAAAACGACAAGTGCCGAACCATTATCGGTTAATGACTTCAGGTCAGACTGATAAAAACCGCCATCCAGCCCCTGATTAGAAAAAGCCGTATACTCAGGACCATAATCTATAAACTCCCAACCAAACACATGCATAAAAAATTGCTTAGTCTGTTGAATATTGCTCGATGGAAACTCTACATAATTAATTTTTTCATGTTCATTCATTTTAAAACCTTTCTTTAAAGTGAAGCATTAATCAGTATTAATATTCTTTATACTCTGCCAGCCCATTACTAACCAGTTCGTCGTTAACACAAATATCATCAATCCAGATATCAGCTAACCAACGACCATATTTTCCTTTTTTATCTTTCACTGTCACCAGTGTAATTTTTTTTTCCAGAATTCGTTGCCGTAACCAGTCACGGGAGATAATACCCTGCTCCTTCTGCGCCCCTCGCACTTCCGGTGTATTAATTCGATAAAGCCTGATTTTTTCATTCTTCATCGTGATATGAAAACCCACATCAATATCTACAGTAATGGTATCCCCATCGTATACTTTCGTTACGAACCCCTGGTAATAATATAATTCTTTCATTTTCTTGCAGCCTCAATTTTCTAATACTGTAAAATAATAATTGAAGAACTTACCCAATATGAGTCAGGGAAGCGCTGATCAGGTCATTCAAAACTAATCCATGGCTTCAACCATGCTTTTTATTTTTACCGCTTTTTCGAAATGATCCAGTTGATTTGTTGAAATCCACCACTTTGCTACTTCCATTAAGAGTTTCGGATTATCATTTTTATTTGCAAAAAAAGCATAGAAAGATAAACCGACGCTCTCACCTTTGGTTTTAATTTTAGCTTCGCAAACCTGTATTATTTTAAGTCTTAAAGATTTTCTCATTTTATTTATATTTATATTTATAATAACTGTATTGTTAAGGAATTAAGTTTATTACTCTATTAACTTTCATACCATTCAAGTTGACAATAAAAATTAACGGGGTGATCTTTTTTTCGGTTTAAATTTTCGCCTCGGCGGATTCATTCCATCATTCTGGCCACCACTTGACGACGACCTGGTTTTGCCTGAGGTATTTTTCTTTTTCGTTATCCCTTCTTTATGGGGCACTTTTGGCTTTTTCGGTTTTTTAGGCTTTTTGGGTTTACGCCACAAGCGCGACTCGGGAACATCATGAGATGGCTCAAACCCATCTATCAGTTTACGCTTTAATAAAGTTTTTATTAAGTGTTCTATATCCGTTAGTTGATCAAATTCATCGGCACTGACTAGCGACACTGCCTGCCCACTCACCCCCGCTCTACCAGTGCGCCCGATTCTGTGAATGTAATTTTCAGCCACTGTCGGTAAATCAAAATTAACCACTACCGGCAACTGATCGATATCAATACCGCGGGCGGCGATATCGGTGGCAATTAAAACCGCTACCGTTTGATCTTTAAATTCAGCCAGGGCTCGGCTGCGCGCTCCCTGGCTTTTATTGCCATGGATGGCGACGGCCTTAACCCCGGCAGATTCGAGAAAACGGGTTAATTTATCCGCGCCGTTTTTAGTTTTACAAAAAACCAGCAACTGTTGCCAGTGATTATCTTTTATTAATGAAACCAGCAATGCGGGCTTTTTCTTTTTATCCACCGGGCAAATCCACTGGTTCACGGTTTTAGCGGTGGTGTTGCGAGGACTCACCGAAACTTCTACCGGCTTATGCAATATTGCCTTTGCAAGTTTTCGTATGTCCTCGGAAAACGTTGCGGAAAACAATAAATTCTGACGCCGTTCAGGTAGCACCGTCAGAATTTTACGGATGTCATCGATAAACCCCAGATCCAGCATACGGTCAGCTTCATCCAGAACCAGTATTTCTAATGACTCAAATTTAATCGCATTTTGATGATATAAATCGAGCAATCGCCCAGGAGTGGCCACCAGTATGTCTACCCCCCGGCGCAGTTTCATCATCTGTGGATTAATTTTTACACCACCGTAAACCACCGTCGAGCTCAATGGCAAGAACTTTCCATAGCTGTTAATACTTTCACCAATTTGAGCTGCCAGTTCCCGGGTGGGGGCTAAAATCAACACGCGGGTTTTATTTGCCGTAGCCGGCTTGCCCGCAGTCAGTTTCTCTAAAATGGGCAGTACAAAGCCCGCGGTTTTTCCTGTGCCGGTTTGTGCCGCAGCCATTAAATCTTTGCCCTGCAACACCGTGGGGATAGCTTTCTCCTGTATTGGTGTTGGTGATTTATAAGCCTTATCTTGCAGGGCCTTTAAAATATCCACTGACAAACCGAGTGATTTAAATTTAGAATCTGCCGTCATATGCGTTTGAATTTTCTTTTTATACTTTGATATAACGCCATAGCTTACATGATAGGGGCCACTGCTGCACCCTTAGCCCTCCCCAGATTAACCATGGATAGCATTTTGAATTTTGACAAAACCTTTTAATTAGCAATTTTTTTAATCGTGCTCTCAATCTGCTTAATTGGTATCTGGCTGATGATGGGTTTACTATGGAAAAAAATTAAACTTCCTACTCAAAATAAAACGGCTCACTAAATGGAACAAATTCTCGAAATTCGCGACGGTTGTAACACGCCGGGTCAGTTGCTACGCAGTCTGGCATTTGCTCGTTTTCTTAAAATTTATAAGCAGGAATTTATTAGCGACTTACAGAGCCGCCCGGAACGTCACCGGGATGAAGCACATAACAAAATTGATTTCATAAATAAAGTGAGCACACGGGATCTGATAAAAATTCTGGAAACCGATGAATTTACAGCACCGAACAAACGTGAAAAAGGTCGGGAGCTAATGCGTTTTATGGATGGCGCCTTTCACCATTATCGCGGTGCAGGCTATACCCGTCTGGTGCGATTACAAAACGATGTCGTATCCACTGGCCTGGAAACCACCCAGACGGTTAAAAACAAAGTCACAGACAAAGCCCAGCGACTGGCTGAGCTGATTCTGGAAACCCGCCGCCAGCTACTCGATAAAATGAATCTGGATCAGGGCGTGCGCCGCACGCCGGGCATGGACGCCTCACCGAATATCACTGCCGGGGAAATATCTGGCCATTATTTTAACTACCCGGCAGATTATTCCATACTCGCCCACGTGCCATTAACGATTGCCGCGGATATGAAAACCGGCGTGGATTATTCCACCCCGTCTAATAAACGCGCAAAGCCATTTTACGAGCTAAGCCATAACCCCATACGACTGGGCAAATTTAATGTGGAAGACTGGGTTTCCGTGCCACTGCAGGTGGGCGAATCATTAATTATCACTTTTATACATAAGTCCCGTGGCTGCATTGAAATGGAACCCGGCCTGCTGAATCTATTTCCCTTTGCAAAAATTGAAGACATCACCAGCCAGCGCAAACCCGACGGGGTATTTTTCTTTGGCGACCCGAATGCCGAAGAAAAAGATCTGGGTTATTTCTACGATGAAACCAGCCAGCTATTAATTGGCTTAGTACCCAATATTGATGAACTTAAATATTTTGGTTACGCCAAAAAACCCATTCTCACACTGCACAATGTGCTTGCTATACTCAATGGTGACATGCCCCTGCACTGTGGCTGCACCCGCTATGTGGTGCGCTTTGATAAAGACAAAGCCTATATCGCCGAGATGCTCATCAAAGCCGATGACATGGGAAAAATCAGCTTAACCAAACTTGCAAACGACAAACTCACCCGACCCATTTTTTGCGGTACAGAAACCGGAGCCTTTGCCTGCCTCGATGGCTTTAGCGAACAGGCCAAGTTGCAAATGGCGGGACGCGAAGTGGGTTATAACAAGGACACCGGTTCTAATGCCCGACAGATTGTGCCGGTCACTGAAGTTAATGAACTGTATCGCGATGACCCGCTGGACATTCTGTTATACATGAATAATTTCAGCTTAATTGAAAAGGGAGAAAGTACAGTTAAAGCGGATATGCATATCGAAGATGCGCTGCAACATTTTCGCCTTGGCGAGCGAGTCGCCGCTGGCTCAACTCAAACCCACAGAGGCGCTAAAGAAAGCAGCTACTGGGCCAATCCCTTCCCACTGTTAAAAGGTAACGATGGCAGCATTTTACACCCGGCATTATTCGAGAAATTTTCCGATAATGAAAAAGGCTTTATCGGTGATATGAATATATTAATTAATCGCGGTGAACTTAAAGTCGGCGTTGCCCACAGCCAGTTAATGGCCGGTGTATATGAAGGCAATAGCGATGAAGATTTAAAGCGCTGCGGTTTTAATGACCGTGACCAGGTTGAACAGGAGGGTCCGGTTAAACTGGCAGATGATTTAATTGACCTGATTAAATCATCTGCAATAGAAAAACGTAAACTGACTAAAACCACAGAAGATGAAGTGAGCATCACCATTGCGCTGGTCGGCGACAGCCGCACCGGTAAATCTGAAACCGCTGAAAAAATGGAAGGCATTTTGCGTTTACAGCTCATTTAATATTTATTTTTATTACCCCCCCCACTTTGATGATAATCTAAATGGGGTTTTTTTGACTAAAATTAACCTCTAAAAAAATCGATTTTTATAAAGCTATTAGCGCTATTGAACGAAAAAGGAATAATGTTTTCTATTTGCATTATTCGTATTCAGTAGTGATTATCTTTTTGCTAAATATAATCTGACAAATACTCAGGCACCCGTTCTTCCAGCCAGTACGCCGGTTTTAAAACACTACCACCAATAAACCCCACATGCCCGCCATGTCGACTTAACTCCAGCTCTGTACATGCGGATAACTCAGATGCCTGCGGAATAATGTCCCGCGTCATGAACGGATCATCCAGTGCCTGTAAAATTAATGCCGGTGTCTGTATGTTTTTTAAATACTGTCTGGCACTACTATCAGAATAATATTCATCAACACCCGAAAAACCGTGCAAGGGCGCGGTCACTAAATCATCAAACAGCCAGAAACTTTTTAAGCGATTTATATCTGTGGTTTTAAGGTTAATTAATGTTTCATAATCATGGCGCAGTGCATTTACCCTGAGCTTTCTTTTTAAGTGCCCCAATAAATAACGCTGATATACTTTTGAAAATCCACTATTTAATCGGTTTGCACAGTTATTGAGCAACACCGGCGCACACACACTTACCGCCGCTTTTAAGGGGGACTCGGAACCCAGCTCAGCCTGTAGTTTTAGTAGCATATTTCCCCCTAACGAAAAACCAACCGCCGCCAGCGGATGATCTTCATAATGTTTTTGTAACCAGCTCAGCAACTGTTTTGCATCACTGGTTTCACCACTGTGATACGTTCGAGGCAAGCGATTTAAGTTTTGCGAGCAACCTCTGAAGTGCATTAATAATCCAGTCCAGCCCTGCTTTTTTATCGCATGCATCATGCCTTTAGCATAGGATGAATGAATGGAGCCTTCGAGGCCATGAAAAATAACAACAATAGGTTTAGTGTTTTTTGATGAAGCGAGTTTTTCAGTCCAGACTAAATCGACAAAATCCCCGTCATCTAATTCCAGGGTTTGCTCAACTCCTGTGAACATTAGTTGATTTCGAATAAAGGTAGGTAACAGGGTTTGCAAATGACTATTGCTTAAACCTGGTGCAGGTGTAAACTCACTTTGAATTATCATTATGGTTTTTTTAAATCCTTATTTCTTATCCAGTCTTACATCTCAATGCTAACCTTACCCGAATCATTAAAAGCCTGGCAATCTGAAAATTTCAACGCCACATTCAAACGCGAAGTTTGCGCGCTGGATCATCAGCTGTTACCCCTGCAACAGGGTCTGTCTCTTAGCAGTTATGTGAGCGATGAGATAATAAGCACCATTATTAACAGAACCTGCGAAGATGATTCCAGCATTAATGTTTATACGGCTATTTTCTATTCTGGCATCATTGCCGGTTGCAGCTGCTCCGACGACCCCACCCCATTAGACACGCAGGCCGAGTACTGCCAGTTGCACTTTAGTATAAACAAGCTCAGCGGCGAAACCACGGTTAACCTCATAGCCAACTAATTCGGGCTAGTATCTCGCCCTCTATACCGTTAAAATCAATCCCCCAACCAATTACTACGCGACTGAGACAGATTCAAATGGGCAGACATTTTGAAAACCGCAAAGCTTCAATGGCTAAAACCCAGGGAGCAAAGGCCAAATTATACTCTCGCTACGGTAAGGAGCTTTATGTTAGCGCCAAAAATGGCGGGGCCGATGTGGACAGCAACCTTAGCCTGCGTCGCTTAATCGAAAAAGCAAAAAAAGAACAGGTGCCGGCCCACGTCATTGACAATGCCCTGAAAAAAGCCTCCGGTGGCGCAGGTGAAGATTTTGTATTAGCCCAGTACGAAGGTTTTGGCCCCGGTGGCTGCATGGTTATTGTGGATTGCCTGACTGACAACAATAACCGCACCTTTACCGATGTGCGCCAGTGCTTCGTTAAAAACCACGCAAAAATCGGTACCCAGGGCACGGTGAGCCACATGTTTGATCATCAGGCCATATTTGCATTTAAACATGACGACGAAGAAGCCGTACTCGAAGCGCTGATGGAAAAGGATGTGGATGTTGCCGACATTGAAAGTGAAAATGGCATGATAACCGTACTGGCTCCGAATACCGAATTTAATAAAGCCAGAACCGCATTACATGATGCCTTCCCAGATATCGATTTTGAAATGGACGAAATCACCTACTTACCACAAACTACCTGCACTGTAAGTGGAGAGGACGTGGAGTTTTTTGATGGTTTTATCGCCGCACTGAATGATTGTGATGATGTGCAGCATATTTACCATAATGCAGAGTTTGAAAACTAGTTCGGCATAAGTTTCCTAAGTTAAACACTTCGATAAAGCATCTCCCCCTATGACTGTATCCATCGACAAAGCACATTTAATCAGCCGGCTGCAATTTATTCTGCCCGTTGAATCGGTGCTACATCAACAAGAAGATTTGCGCCCTTACGAATGTGATGGATTATCTGCCTACCAAAATCTACCCCTGGCGGTCGTATTACCTGAAAAAGTAGAACAGGTTCAGGCGATATTAAAACTCTGTTACGAACTTGAAGTGCCGGTGGTCGCCCGAGGTGCCGGCACCGGATTATCCGGCGGCGCACTTCCCCTGTCCGATGGAATTTTACTCAGTCTGGCAAAATTTAAAGACATTCTCGACGTTGACCCGGTGCAATGCATCGCTCGGGTTCAGCCCGGTGTGCGTAACCTGGCCATTTCAGAGGCAGTCGAACAGTACGGTTTATATTATGCACCAGACCCCTCCTCACAAATTGCCTGCACCATTGGTGGCAACGTTGCGGAAAATTCCGGCGGTGTACACTGTTTAAAATATGGCCTGACCGTACACAATATTCAGCAATTAAAAATCATCACCATGGAAGGCGAACTGTTAACCATTGGAGGTAGCGGACTGGATTCCCCCGGTTATGATTTACTCGCTTTAATGACCGGCTCGGAAGGCATGCTCGGCGTTATTGTTGAAGTTTGCGTAAAACTTTTACCGAAGCCGGAATCAGCACAGGTACTGCTTGCTGCGTTTGATGATTTAATTAAAGCCGGTGAGGCCGTGGGCAATATAATTTCAGCGGGTATTATTCCCGCCGGTCTGGAAATGATGGACAAGTTGGCGATAAAAGCCGCCGAAGATTTTGTGCACGCAGGTTACCCGACAGATGCTGCGGCAATTTTACTTTGTGAATTAGATGGCAGCAGAGCTGAAGTTGAAGAAAACATTGCAACGGTACAAAACATTTTAAAGCAAAGTGGCGCAACTGAAGTCCGCCTTGCAAAAGATGAAGCACAGCGCGTCACTTTCTGGAAAGGACGTAAAGCGGCCTTCCCTGCAGTGGGCAGAATTTCACCGGATTATTATTGCATGGACGGTACAATTCCACGTAAACATTTGCCACAGGTATTACAAACTATGGCCGATCTTTCTGCCGAATATGAGTTACCGGTTGCCAATGTTTTTCATGCGGGTGATGGAAATTTACACCCCCTTATTTTATACGATGCAAACATACCCGGCGAACTGCAACGCACTGAAGAATTTGGCGGAAAAATTTTAGAACTGTGTGTAGACGTAGGTGGCAGCATTACCGGCGAACATGGTGTCGGAGTCGAAAAAATAAATCAGATGTGTGTGCAGTTTGGCACAATGGAATTAAGCCAGTTTCATAGAATTAAAAATGCCTTCGACAAAAAAGGCCTGCTTAATCCTGGCAAGGCTGTGCCGACATTGCATCGCTGCGCTGAGTTTGGTGCAATGCATGTTCATCACGGTGAGTTGTCTCATCCTGAGCTGGAAAGATTTTAACCCTGACAATACTGTGCGAAAAATCAATTCGCTAAACTTTACCGGAATCCAGACGACAATATGTCAAAAGATATTAGCCAACAGTTACAGGCTCAAGTTTTAGATGCATATAAAAACAAATCTGCGCTAAAAATACAGGCGGGAAACTCCAAATCATTTTATGGCCGATCTGTCACTGCAGATACACTCGATGTATCTGAGCATCAGGGCATTATCAGTTATGAGCCCACTGAGTTAGTAATTACCGCCAGAGCCGGTACACGTCTCACTGATATCGAAAAAACCCTCAGTGAAAGCAAACAGATGCTCGCATTTGAGCCACCGGCTTTTGCAAACAGCGCAACCCTGGGCGGCACAATCGCCTGCAATTTCTCCGGCCCTCGCCGTGCCTACGCTGGTGCCGCAAGAGATTTTGTTTTAGGCAGCCACATTATTAATGGAAAAGCTGAAAAATTAAAATTTGGCGGACAGGTAATGAAAAATGTCGCGGGCTATGATGCATCACGTTTAATGTGCGGTGCCTTGGGTAGCCTGGGCGTTATTCTTGATGTGTCCTTAAAAGTATTGCCCCTGCCGGAAACGCAAATTACCCTCACTCATCAATGCGATATTCATCAGGCTATCAAACAGATTCACCGATGGGTTAAACAGTCATTACCAGTGAGTGCAAGCTGTTATACCGATGGACAGTTGTTTATTCGATTAAGCGGCAACGCATCATCCGTCACCTCTGCAAAAAATAGTATTGGCGGTGAGCCACTCAATAACTGTGATATTTTCTGGCGGAATATCAAAGAACAGACGCATGATTTTTTTAAATCCGATAAACCCCTGTGGCGTTTATCTTTAGCATCAAACACACCACAGCTTAATTTATCCGGAGACACCCTGTGTGAATGGGGCGGCGCACTGCGCTGGTTAAGTAGCGAGGAGCCTGTTGATAATATTCGTCAGGCATTAGATGCGGTGGGTGGCCACGCCACTTTATTTAAAAACCAGCTTGATGATGTGGAGCCATTTCACCCTCTGGATAGCGGATTGTTAAACATTCAAAAACACTTAAAAAATGCATTTGATCCACAAAACATTTTAAATCCCGGCCACATGTATAAAGATTTATAATCATGCAAACCAACTTGCTTAAAAACTTATTAGAAACACCTCAAGGCCAGGAAGCGGATAGTATTTTACGTTCATGCGTACACTGCGGATTTTGCACAGCGACCTGCCCAACCTATCAACTTTTAGGCGATGAGCTGGACAGTCCAAGGGGACGCATATATTTAATTAAGCAGGTACTGGAAGGTGAACCGGTTAGCGATAAAACCCGCTCCCATTTAGACCGTTGCCTGACCTGTCGTTCCTGCGAAACCACCTGCCCTTCTGGCGTTAAATATGGTCGGCTTATTGATATTGGGCGTGAGGCTGTTGAAAAACAGACATCACGAAACTTAATAGAGCGCACCCGTCGTTATGCACTTCGTAAAATCATTCCCTATCCTGAACGATTTAGTTTTTTATTAAAACTCGGTAATACTTTTAAAATCTTTTTACCTGATACTTTAAAACAAAAAATCCCTGAAATTGATATAGCCGGTCAGTGGCCCAACAACAAAAACAAACGAAAAATGCTGGTCCTCGAAGGCTGTGTACAACAAACCGTCAGTGCCCAAACAAATGTATCAACAGCTAATGTATTAAGTAAATTAGGTATACAGCTGATACAGCAAAAAGAAGTTAAATGTTGCGGTGCAGTAAGTCAGCATCTGAGTGCGACTGACGAAGCCATTAAAACCATTAAACAGAATATAGATAACTGGTGGCATTATGTTAACAATGGTATTGAGGCTATTGTAATAACCGCCAGTGGTTGTGGCGTTATGGTAAAAGACTATGCGCATCTTTTAGAGCATGACGAGTATTATGCTCTAAAAGCCAGAAAAATTAGTGCATTGGCAAAAGATATCAGTGAAATCATTGCCGCTGAAAACTTGCAGGCATGCGTCTCTAATAATAAAAAAACAACTGTGGCATTTCATAGTCCCTGCACATTGCAGCACGGCTTACAGCTTAACGGCGTGGTTGAAAAAATATTAACTGATGCGGGCTATCATTTAACCCAGATAAGCGATGCGCACCTTTGCTGTGGTTCAGCGGGAACCTACTCTATTTTACAGGCTGAGCTATCTAAAAAATTACTAAATAATAAAATTTCAGCCCTGCAAAAAAATCGCCCGGACATAATTGCAACCGCCAATATAGGTTGCCAGATGCACCTTTCTACTGAATCAGACAAACCGGTTAAACACTGGATTGAATTAGTTGAAACGGCACTTTGTGAAAATTAAAGTTCGCCTAATCGTCACTCTTAGGCAATGACTTAACGTACACATCGCTCTGTGGAAAAGGTATTTCTATATTAGCCTTTCTAAAGGCTTTATCGATTGCAAAATTTAAATCGCTGATTACCGTTAGTCGACCATTAATTTCCTTTAAAAATACCCGCAGCTCAAAATCTAGCGAGCTTGCACCAAAGGCACGGAATAACACCTTTGGTTGCCACCTGTTTTCACCATGTATCAAACTTTCATTTTCATTTGCAATTCTTAATAAAATTTCTCTGACCTGTTCAATATCGCTACCATAGGCGACCCCAACAGGTACAATCGCCCGGCCTTTTTTACTGGACAGCATCCAGTTAGTGACCTGGTTTGAAATAAGTTCGGAGTTTGGCACGATAACATCTGAGTTATCAAATGTTCTGATCAGTGTAGAGCGTATCTGTATATTTTCAACAAAACCTTCCGTCGACCCAACCTGCACCCAATCACCTTTACGAATTGGACGCTCAAATAATAAAATCAAACCAGACACAAAATTATTAACAATATTCTGTAAACCAAAACCTATGCCCACTGAAAGCGCACCGGCGACGATTGCAATATTACCAAAATTAAAACCTGCTACGGACAAACCAATTAATACTGAAATTAAAAACATAACATAACCGGAAATGGTAACCATTGCATCCCGCGCACCGGATTCAATATTCAACATAGCGAGCCAGTGTTTATCAAGCTGGGTTTTTATCCATCCGGTTATAATTAAGAGCCCAGAAAACACCATTAGCGCCCACAATATTTTTCCTGGAATTAAATGGTAACCACCAATACTAAAACCATTAATCAGATAATTTTTTAACTGCGTGAGAAAACCGCCTTCATAATCCCATATATTAACGAGAATAATAAAGAACGCACTCCATAGCATCACTGAAACTGTCAGCCTTATCCAGATCATGCCAGGTACTGAACTGGTTTCATCAACACCGATTTTTTTTCGAATTTGTCTTGAAACTCTATTTGATCCTTTATCCAGCGAATTAAATATGAGCTGTAAAATTTTTGTTATACCGTAAAATGCAATTAACAGAACAAAACTAATTAGAATCGCACCGCGCAATGCAATCGCCAGATCGACATAGCCAAACCATTCGGACAGCAGCGTGAGTATTAAAGCCAGATTGACACCACGGGAGATCCAGCTGATTTTAGGAAGTTTATTCGGGTCAATTAAAACTTGAATAGTCCACACAAGATTAATCACTAGAAACAATGAAAAAGTATAACGTAACAGGTGTAAATTTGTTTCCGTCAGGCTTTCTGAAAACACGGTATAGAATGCAAGATAACCGACGAGTGAAATAAGAAATAACACTCTTAAACGGCGGGATATTTTAATGAGAATATCACCCATATCAGTCAATATTGGCTTAGCTGGTGTTAGCGGTGATAAAATAAGATGTGCTACTGAGACGAATAAAAAATAGACGAGTAACGAAAGTGATAGCTGGGTAACAAATAGCATTTGCTCCAGCCCCTGATTGATATAAAACAGTAATAGATAGCTCACTAGTGAAACCATGATATAGGGAATAAATTTTGCGGTCACGGTGATTAAGGAGTGAAATAACAAATTATCCAGATCTTCGTTCCAGCGGGTATTTTCTGATTTATTCTGTAATGTCTTTCTAATGTGAAGTGAAGAGAATAAAACCAGAAAAACGATTACAATGCCGATGACCCACTCTAAAAGCTCAATACTCTGAATTCCAGAACCTTCAACAATAAATTCTGATGAGTCACTAAATAACCCCGTGGGATTATTAATAAACTCACCCAATAATACGACTATATTTTTTTGCTTAGTTAAATATACTCGGTCAAAATCATGACTTTTTGCCAGGTCCAGCTGATTTTCGATATCCGTCACCGATAACAACTGCGCCTTGCAATCAGCTATATTTTTTTCAGTCAGATTTTTATCGCTATTTAAAAGATTACGTACCGTAGATACATTTTCATCTTCATTATTTGAGACATCACCTAAACTTTTAATCGAATCATTCAATGCGACAAGTATGTCTTCTTTCTCAGAAATACACAGCTCTGACATGCTTTTAATATCAATGGCCAGGCGGGTCCATAATGCTAAATCTTCACTTGAGTATTTATTGCTTTTTAATTTTGCAATACTCTCTGTTAAGGCAATTACATTATTTTCGTATAACGTTTCATCGTAAGCCAGTGCTACTGATGAGACCATCAATGCCAGAAAAACTGTAAAAAGTACTTTAACCCCATTAAACATAATCACTGAACTCATTTTCATTTTTAAATTATTAATTAATAATTATTACCAGAACCACCCGGCAGATTTTAACTCAGCTTCACAGGTTTTAAGTTGTGCCGCATAACGACTCGCATTTTTTTTAACCTTCATCGCCACTTTCTTTAGCCAGGGTTTTTGTTGATAGGTTTTACGTTTAAAACCTCCGTGACCTTCGTGATAGGCAAGGTACTGATTATACGCATCCCATTTGGATATTTTTAAGGTATCGTAGGATTTTTTGCCATACCAGCCGATAAAATCCACCGCATCTGTAAAGTCATCCCTGTCGGCCCCTGAATTGCCGCCGTCTTTAATATACCAGTCCCAGGTAGCGTCTTTCACCTGTGCATAGCCATAGGCCGTAGATTTACGTCCGATGGGTATTACCCATAAAAAATACTCCATTTCGGTCTGCGCATCATGGGTAAAACGTGACTCCTGATGAATAATCGCCAACTGAACGTGAATGGGCACCCCCCAGTGCTTAAAACTGTCGCTCGCATCATCATACCAGGCGCTTTTTTCCTCGAAAATCGCACAGCTATTATCCATATTCTTAGGCGGAGCCGTTGAGCAGGCAATGAGACTAAATAAAATACCCGACAGACCTATAATTTTGACTTTTTCTAAATACATTCAACTATTCTTTGGTTATTCAATAACATACTAGCGTTTTTTAATCTGTTGTCATCCTTTATTCAGTAAATTTATCTCCCCATATATAAAAACTTGCGTGATGCAAATCACAATCCTAACCCATATGGGTGAATCCAGCTTGTTATTCCATTTGCATGTGCTTGAATTAGTGCAGTCAAAAATCTCCACCTGCAGCATAAATGATAAACCTCTTAATAAGACCCACATTAACTAAACTTATTTAGCAGGAACCATAATGAAAAATTTTGCTCAACGGTTATTTAACAAACATAGTAAAGACCACTTCGTCGCCGCAGAAGGCACCCACGTCAAAATACTATTTTCTTCTGAAAACCCATCTTTACTTGGCAAAACCATGAAAACCACCGCGATTGAAATGTCGCCCCACAGCATTCGTCTGGAGGTGGCTACCCCTATCGAAATTGATTCGGTACTGGACATTGTTGTATCAATGGATGGTAGTGAAAAAAGCTACTGTTTAACCGGTAATGTGCGCTGGAGACTTCCCTCAAGCCGCGGCCAGTTTCATATTGTTTTGGTGCTCAGGGAGCGTGGTGATGTAATCTCTGATTTCCGAGCCTGGAAAGCTAATTTTGATCGCAATTTTGAGTACGCTAAAGTCGGCTGATGTTTTGCTGGTACTGTAAGCCGTTAGTGGCTTATAGCTGGTGTGCGCTGAATAAGCCTGAAATACTCAGGCTTATTCAGCGCGTTCCTTGATATTAATAGCCGTAAATTGATGGTCTTTATTAATATGAAGTAACACATCTGCCCGCGTGGGCATTTCATCCAGACATTGGCGGGTGATACGTTCAAAGTACATAATAAACTTTTTTAGCTGCTGCGCACTCATTGCATATTTTTTATTCTGCTGGCTGCTTTGTATTAACTTTCTTTCCTGTAATTTCCTCCATTCATAAACAGATTCCATAGCGGGCACTTTAAGCATAATTAAATAATCTATATATGAAAACCATTCTTTATATTGACTGGATAACTGCTTATTCACATAACTGCGCCACGCACTATCCGCATCTTCTTTTTCTTCAAGTAAGTTAACCGGCGCACTTAGTTGCACTTTTGTTTGAGGTTTGGCGCTAACGCACCAGCCTTCGAATAATACGATATCTATATTTTTCTCAATTATGTGCCAGTGCTTTTCAAGTAGCAGATCATCTATCCTCTTATCAAATACCGGTACTGGTATTTCAGTATCTGATGAGGTTTTAATATTTTTTAGTATTTCAATAACAAGATCCGTATTATGGGTACCCGGTACACCCCTGACCTTTAGTAACGGGTGTATAGCATTTGCACGCGCTAACCGTTTATCTCGAGACAGGTATAAATCATCGATAGACAGATGCAAAACCGATTTATTAAAATTTTTTTCCAGCACGATTACCAACAGTTTTGATACAGTGGATTTACCTGAGCCCTGCGCGCCATTTAAGCCAATAATTACTGGCCCGGCGCCCTGTTTGCTCTCTATCCATTTAGCCAGGGGCAAATAAACCGTTTTAAAAGATAACTTAAATTTGCTATCCGGTTTTTCATTTATAATAAACTGTTCCAGCAACGGTAAGAATTTTTCATCTCAGCTATTAATCTCTGCATCACTTGTTAAATTTTCTGATGTTGTCCACATACCCGCATTTAACCATTATATTTATAAACTTGTAACCACTGAGAAACAAAACTGGTTTATTTATGAGCAATCTGATCTAATGAGTTTTTAGCAATAGAAGATTTTATACATTGAACATAAATCACTCAGCCGAACACATTATTCAACAAACCCGGTGCTGGTTAAAATCTATTATTATCGGGTTAAATTTCTGTCCGTTTGCGAACCAGGAATTTAACAAAAACAGCATTCGATACCGGGTTTCTGATGCCATGGATATGCAGTCCAACCTGCATATCCTGGCTGAAGAGTTTCAATATCTGGATGAACATGCTGACACAGAAACCAGCCTGCTTATATTTGATCAATCGGTCGATGAGTTTGAGGATTTTTTAGCACTGATAGATTATTCCAACCAGCTACTTGAAGAGCTGGGTTATCGCTCAATTTATCAGCTGGCACATTTTCATCCACACTACCATTTTGCTGACGTTGAAGCCGAAGATGCATCAAATTACACAAACTGCTCACCCTACCCTACATTGCACATAATTCGGGAAGACAGTATGCAACGCGCCATTGAGGGCCACCCGGACACCGCTCAAATTCCGGACACCAATATCAAGCTGGCACGGCAGCTCGGCGCTGATAAAATACGCGACATGTTAAACCAATGCAAAAAAGCCAAATGATCACACTATCCGAACTGGCTATTTACCCGATAAAATCCACCTCGCAAATGAGTCTGGAAAAAGTCCACATAAGCCCTTTTGGTCTACAAATGGACCGCCGTTGGATGCTCATTGATGAGCAGGGATATATGCTTACCCAGCGTAAGCATCCACGCATGTGCCTGATTCAGGGTGCCCTGGAGAGTATAAATCGGGACAACACAAACCTGAATGTTAGTGCACCTGGCATGACACCACTTTCGGTACCTGTAAAAGCCCCAGAAGCGCCATTAAAGGCAACCGTCTGGGGTGACACCTGTAATGCCCATGATTGCGGCTTGCAGGCCGCCGAATGGTTTAGTCGCTTTCTGCAAACCTCGGCACGCCTGGTGTACTTTCCAGATAATGAAAAGCGTCAGGTGGATCTGGATTATGCCCAACAGGGAGACATCACCGCCTTCAGCGATGGCTTTCCATACCTGCTGATTAGCCAGGGCTCACTGGATGACTTAAACGCCCGCCTGAAAATCCCGGTGGAAATGAAGCGCTTTCGCCCCAATCTGGTGGTAACGGGCAGCACAGCCTTTGCTGAGGATAACTGGAAAAAAATACGTATCGGTGATATCACATTCCGACTGGTTAAGCCCTGTAGTCGCTGTTCTATTCCCAGCATCAACCCGGATACCGCAGAGAAAACTGCAGAAGCCGTTAAAACACTGGCTAGCTATCGTATGCGAGAAAACAAAATTTTCTTCGGGCAGAATATGATTGCTGAGGGTTCGGGAGAATTATCTGTTGGGATGGAGGTTGATGTACTGGATTAAAGCAAAAGTTTTCACCACAAAATAAAACACTATAATGCTATACCCGGGTATAGCACATAGAGTATTTACTTTAATTTACCGTAAATCCGACGTTATTTAACAGCTATACGATAACCTATAACTCTGGCCCAAGCACAAAACCAACCTCCTCAAAGCCCATATCCTCGAGTTCCTCCATTAAATCATCCCAGTTATAGCCCGGTAGATTATCTTCAATTCGTCCTATTGCGCCAGTGGCTGCACGGTATACCTCATGTTCCTCGTAATCTTCCGGTATTTTAAGCAATCGAATTTTTTTACTGTCTTTACTGGGTAAAATCATTAGCTTTGCAGCCATAATCAACAACCTTTGTAGTGTTTTATGAAAAAATAAATCAGGCCCATGAAACCAATTGCCAATACGATGATCTATATTTGCAATATAAAAATAGTACAATAAGCCCATGAAAAATACGAGACCTCAATTTGCGCTCCCGCTGTTTATCGCCAGTATCTGTTTATTAATACTGCCATTAAATATTTCTGCTGCAATAAATGACACACATTTACTGCCTAAATACAGCACCCACTACGATATTAAGCAGGATGCATTTAAAGATGGTGCCGCAGCGGTTAAGTTAGCCACCAGCACAAACCGAAGAATTTTAATTGAACTGGGGGGTGACTGGTGCACCTGGTGCAAAAAAATGGATGTATTTTTTGACACCAACCCGGATATAAAACAAAAACTGCACGAAACGTTTGTTATGCTTAAAATCAATGTCAGCGATGAAAATGATAATGCGGACTTTTTAAAACCCTTCCCGAAACCTCTGGGTTATCCGCACATGTATGTTTCTGAATATGATGGTAGCGTATTATGGTCACAGGATACCGCTGAATTTCTTAAGGATGGGAAATATACAAGGGAATCTTTTCTGGCATTTTTTAAACGTTGGAATATAAAAAATAATCCGCCCAAAAAACCTGCCCAATAATAAACTTAAAATAATAAACTAAATATGAACAAACCAACCATTAACCGCCGTCAATTTATACAAATCATCGCACTCGCCAGTACTGGCTGGCCGCTCATCAGTCAGGCAGAAAAAAAATCGCGCCTTATAACACCTGACCCGTCATCTGATCTCACTTATAAAAACCTCAGCGACCCCTGGTTAAGCATTGCCGAAGTGCAGGAACATTTATTTCCAGCGGATGACACATCGCCGGGTGCAAAAGATATTTACGCCCTGCGTTTTTTACGCAATATGCTGGATGCACCGGATACAGATTCGGAAGAAAAAGAATTTATTATCAAAGGTGTTGGCTGGTTAAATGACTTATCGGTAAAAGATCATAAAAAAAGTTTTATAAAATTAAACTCGAACGATAAGGAAAGTGTTCTTCGAAAAATTGAAAGTAGCCGTGCCGGTAGTCGCTGGTTAAATTTAATGATGACTTATTTGATTGAAGCATTATTAAGTGATCCAGTTTACGGCGGCAATAAAGATCAAATAGGCTGGCAGTGGTTAGAACACATTCCCGGCTTCCCAACACCCACTACTGAGCAGGTTTATTTCAAACTCGGCGAACAAGCCAATAGCAACTCTCAGCGCAGAAACCGATCCCGGAGAGCTGCATCATGAACAAAGATTATGATATTTGCGTAATTGGCAGTGGTGCCGGTGCTGGTCCGGTTATTTCCGAATTATCAAAACAGGGAAAATCGGTACTGGTATTGGAAAAAGGCCCGTGGTTTACAGAGAAAGATTTCACCAAAGATGAAATGGCCTGCTGTCGACACAGCACGTACACACCAAAACTTGAAGATGAACAGCATGTTCTCGAAGAAGAAAACAATGATGGTAGCTGGTCGAGTGAACCTACATCAGAATCCGGCTGGGATTTCTGGAACGGTAATGTAGTTGGTGGTTCTTCAAATTTTATGAGTGGTTATTTTTACCGAATTAAACCTAAAGACTTTCGACTACTATCTGAATTTGGTCCGATTAAAGGCGCCAATATTGTTGACTGGCCAATTAGCTATGACGACATGGAACCCTACTTTACAAAAGCCGAAACAGAAATAGGTATCTCCGGTAAAATTATTGCGCATAAACATCAGGAGCCCCGCTCGACAAAAGATTTTCCCTACCCGCCGACCAGTGAGCACCCCATCGTTAATAAAATTGACAAAGCCTGTGCGGATCTTAATTTAACATCACTGCCCACACCCCGAGCCGTTTTATCAACCCCAAAAGAAAAGCGTAACAGTTGCGAATATTCCGGTTATTGCGGCAGTTATGGTTGCCATTCCGGCGCTAAAGGTAGTGCCCGTGCGGCTTTATTAGATGATGCGGTTGCCACAGGTCACTGTGAAATTCGTCCCAACAGTAAAGTATATAAACTTAAAAGCAATAGCAAAGGTCAGGTAGTAGAAGCCCTTTATTATGATGCGGACAATAAAGCACAATCTGTATCGGCCAAAATATTTGTTGTCGCCTGTCATGCGATCGAGACCTCACGATTACTACTTGCTTCAGATGGCCCCAGACACCCTGACGGTTTAGGCAATAATTATTCACAACTCGGAAAAAACTTACTGTTTTCCGCAGGTGGTTCAGGTACAGGTGAATTTCATTACAGCGAGATGGATAAATTAACAGCCAGTGCAATGAAAACCCGTGGACCTTTCGTAAACCGCGGATTACAGGACTGGTATTATTTTGACGATAAAGAATTTGGTGGAAAAGCCAAAGGCGGTGTTATCGACTTTTTATTACGCCACCCGAACCCTATTTCAAAAGCCATGGATTCAAAATGGAATGATGAGGGAAATTTAAACTGGGGGCACAATCTAAAACGTGATTTAAAAACCGTGTTTACGAGTTCGCAAGATTTACGCTTTGAAGTATTCAATGACTGGTTACCCACTGATAACTGCTTTGTGAGTCTAGACCCAAAGACAAAAGACAAATGGGGATCGGCGGTTGCAAAAGTCAGGCTGGGTTACCATGAGCATGATTTAAAAGTAGGTGAATTTTTATCTGCAAAAGCAGAAAATGTTTTACGACAGATGGGGGCAAAAAATATTCGCTCCAGTGTGAGTGGCTCCCCACCGGCTAATTTAGTCGCCGGAGGATGTCGTTTTGGAAATGATATAAAAACATCTGTTTTAGATGCGGACTGTAAAGTACATGATGTTGATAATTTATACGTAACCGATGGCAGCTTTATGCCAACCGGTGGCAGCGTACCCTACACCTGGACGATTTATGCTAATTCATTTCGAGTGGCAGATATTATTAAACAGCGGGTTTAATAATTTATATGGCAGTTAACCTGCTTTATGTTCACTGCCTTTGAAATTTATTCAACGGAATACTGTTTTAATAAACGATTTATTTCAATATCATTTAACCCATTATAATCTGTTTGATTAAACAACAACATCGCACCGCTTAATTCATACCAGGTGAATCCACTGCTCCATATCGGCACATCAATACGGCCTTGAACCTGACGAGGCATAATAAAAACTTTATCCGGCATATAGAGTAAATTATAAGCCTGTTTCTTTAGATGCAGCTCATCTATAATTTTCCAACTTTCAGCTAGATTATTACTGGCATGAACTTTTAATGGATAATTTTTTTCACCCCCGTTATGTTTCCAACAACTGTCACTGACAGGCAACCCTTGCTGACTAATAAACATTTGAAAATGCAGATGATTAACAGAAGCATATGCGCCATAACTGTTATAGCCCATTGCGACCCCGGGTAAGATTTCAGCTAAATCACTGCTTAATTGCCAGATGTAGTCATGCATATCATTTAATAACAACTGCGGAAAGCAATCTTCTCGTTGCGGAACAACTAGCCCATGCATATCGGCAAAAGGATATTTATTGTAAAATAAATTGAGTCTTTTCTTATTGAATTCACCCGACCAGAAACATTCTTTTGCCATAAAAGGCTTATTAAAATGAAACTGATTTTCAGAAAAAGGTGTAAACATTTCACCGTTATGCTGAAAACTACTCATACGTTTGGGCCGAAATGACCGAAGTTGGTTGTACTGACACTGCCAGTGAGACTCGTTTCGTAGCTGGGATAATTGAATGTTGTCAAAACCCAGCATATGTAATTTAAGAAAAACCAGTAAATCTTCTTCAACCGTATTGATTTGCACCCCTGAATTTAAGGCATCACGATATTCATTTAATAAAAGATTATACTGCGCGCGTAAAGGTCGCTCCAACTGCTTAAACAATTCTGCATCATTCGAGGCATTCGCAAGACATAAAATAAATGTCCCTAATTGCTGTTTTTCGAGTAGCCGGCTAAGACCCTGGTTAAACTGTTGACGGAAATATTGGGGTGATGAAAATGGAGTATGCATAATTTAAATAATCAATGAAGAGTATTCGTTATTTTAGATAATAAATAATTGAGTTATTTTATGGATGTATCAATCCAGTCATCAAGATAATAAATTCTCTGCCCTTCTGAAGACTTTGACGGCCCAATGACTTTTGCTGCATATAAATGCTTTGCAACATTTTCCTCATCAATTGCATCCAGTTCGGTTTCACAGATAAAAACACAACTCTCAGCAAAACGTCCACGAGAACGCTTGGGAGCATAAACCACAGCGAATTTATGTTGCACTACAGATGAATCGCCATCGACGGTAATACCTTTCATAAAACTAATTCTCATGACCATTATTATAAATATCAATACGGGTTATATTATCACGTATGGTTTATACTTATGACTGAAAATTTTACAACTCGCAGGAATCACCTTTAACCGTGCACAAAATTATCCTCACAACTCTCAATGCCCGATATATTCACGCTTCGATGGGATTGCGATATTTATACGCCAATATGGGGCAAATGCAAAACAACACTGAGCTGGTCGAGTATAATATTAATACCCGGGTTATGGATATTGCGGAGTCCTTATTAGAACGCAATCCTCAAATTATAGGCATAGGTGTTTACATCTGGAATGCAACGGAAACGCTGCAACTGGTCAAATTACTTAAAACGATTTCTCCCGATATATGTATCGTGCTAGGTGGTCCTGAAGTCAGTTATGAATATGAGAAGCAGGAACTGGTCAGCTGGGTAGATTATATCATTACCGGACAGGCTGAACTGGCATTTAAAGAGCTGTGCGATAATCTATCTAAAAACATAAAGCCCTTAAATAAAATTATTCATCCATTACCCGTTGAACTCTCTGAAATACAATTGCCCTACGAATATTACAATGACGAAGATGTAGCCAACCGGGTTATTTATGTAGAAGCATCAAGAGGCTGCCCATTTAAATGCGAGTTTTGCTTATCATCACTGGATAAAACCGTATATCCGTTTGATCTGGATATATTTTTAGCCGAAATGGAAAAACTTTTTGTACGGGGTGTGCGACACTTTAAATTTGTCGACCGAACATTTAATCTAAAAGCCGCCACAAGTATTCGTATTATGAAATTTTTCCTGAATAAAATGGATGCAAAAAATAGCCAGAATCTATTTCTACATTTTGAATTAATTCCCGATCATTTACCGGAATCATTAAAAACTACAATCAGCAGATTTCCAGAAAGTAGCCTACAATTTGAAATTGGTATTCAAAGTCTTAACCCTGAAATACAAAGTATTATCAGTCGAAAACAGAACACCCAAAAAGTCAGCGATAATTTAAACTGGATTAGAAATCACTCCCATGCACACATTCATGCTGATTTAATTATTGGTTTACCCGGTGAATCTATTGAAAGTTTTGCAGAAGGCCTTAACCAGCTCTATGCGATGAACCCCCATGAAATTCAGGTTGGTATCTTAAAACGCCTGAAAGGCACACCTATAATTCGTCACACCGATAAATACGACATGCGATACAACCCCATGCCACCCTTTAATATTCTGAGCAGTACCTTAATCAATTTTGAAGACATGCAACGTCTGAACCGCTTTGCTCGCTACTGGGATTTGATTATAAATTCAGGTCGATTTAATAACACAAAAAATATACTGTTGGCTACAAATGCATTTTACAATTTTTTAACCTTAAGCGACTGGATATTTAAAACCTCCGGGCAGACCCATAAGATTTCACTAGAACGACTTTATTCACTGCTTTACACTGGAATGATTAAAGCCCTTAATCTTAATATACGTAAAGTGAGTGATGCATTGCTGAGTGATTATGAATTATCCGGTATTAAAGGTAAGCCAAAATTTTTATGGGACTCTGCCGATACTACTGAATCAAAAAAGATAAAATCAAGCCAGCGACAGATTAGACATAGCGGACTTTAATACTGCAAAGCCTTACCAGTAGCTTGAAATCAATCAATACTAAATTAGATAGAAATTCGGTTAATTATTTCCTTCGCAGATTTCAAGAAAACCCACAGAAATAAAAGTGGAAAAATAATAGTCTGCACTACAAACACAACAATCATATTAATTACCTGCTGACTTACATCCGCAGCGGCCTGCTTTAATGAGTTCATCTGTGTTTCCACATCAAGGCTTTGCCTGGTTTCGTCAAGCCACTGCTCAACCTTGCCAAATAAACCATCATCCTTGTTTTGCTTAACTGCTTTTCTGGATGTGTCATTTATTAACTTGATTTGAGTAGATGCACTTTCAAGTTTCTGTTGAGCTTCTTCATACTGAGGCTGTAAATAACTTACATAAACCCCTTCATTAATCAGTGCTATCAGTGGTACAGAAAAGCGAATAAAAACAAGCAATACCAGTGATTTTAATAACCACTTTCGATAGTTTGTTGTATCTATCTCAGTTTTTAAAGTCATCCAGAGAAGTATTAAATAAATGATACTCAGTACGGACAGAAACCAGATAACAGTAGTAGATGATGTGATTTCAAGAAACAACCTTTGTATCCCCAGAGAAGATCCGCTTACCATAACTACCCAGGAAAATCGCTCAATTAAATCATTTACCGGATCAAGTATCTGTCCAGGTGCAAAAGTAAGCCCAACTCCTGCGGGTGATAATGCAACCTCCGTGCCCTGGGCAACTGATATAACCCCATTTAAACTTCTCGACACTGCATACGTAATAAGCGTACGCTTAATCCCCTGCTCTGTGTATTCTTTTGCGAGATTATCAAACCAGCTAGAATGTGAAAGCAGTACAGCTAATAAAATAATAACTGAAATAAAAATTTTTATAGTTAATTGTTTATTCAAAATTAATGACTTTATAATTATAGTTTAATTGGGTGAACCTAATATAACATAGTTTATAACACAGACTAATACGACAAATTTAAATCACAATTTACCCGTATAAACAAAAAAGCCACATCCTGAAATGTGGCTCATATTTTATTATGTAAAAAACAATCAATAGCTAACCCATTAGATAAGCCTGATATTGAACTATTGACTCCTCAACTTTATTATTATTATGTGCAATCGATAAATCTTCAGCGTAAGTCGATGCGTTAAACTCATCTATGGCATCAGGATGCACCCGATAAACGCCTTTTCTTATTCGAAATAAGAACTTAGTGTGTGTCGTACTGTACTGTCCTGTTTCAATTACTGCTGCCGGTAAAAAAGAGTTTATATAGTCTGATGTAACATCACTAAAATAGTGCTTAAATTGCTTTAAACTAACAATTACACCAAAGTCATCAACCTCTCCAAGCTCTCCACTGGCCACTGCTTCCATAAAACGATCTTTTAATGTCATTTTCAACCACCGTTATAGTTAATTAATAATAAACCGCTAATGTTAATACTTAAGAATACTCTACTTTATTTGTTTTAATGCAATGAAATATACAATAATAAGTCAATCAATGACTTACATCGTGTGTGAGTTTTAGAATCAGAAATGCCTTCCTGACCTGAATGAACTTCAGGCTATTTCCACCCTTATCCGGATGATAAATTTTTATGAGTTGCCTGTAAGCTTGCTGGATATCTTTCCAACTTGCAGAAGATTCTAACCCGAGAACATCTAAAGAGTCTAACCGTTTATCATTTCCATACGTAAGTTGATTATAATTTTTATAACTCACCCAGAAGCTCTTCAGCAATGCCTCAACATCCTCATTATCAGTCCCATGAAAATTATTCCAGTCAAGATAATATTTACTTAAAGACGCTTCTACAGCCTGATCTTCAGACGTTAAACCATTACCATCAACTAATAGCTGAATTTTCAATGATGAAATATATAAACGATAACCTGAACCAGACAGATCTGAATTAAGCTCATATAGAGCATTCATAACAATAAAATTTTTTCTAAATATTTTTACTTCGTTGCTTTCATCAGCAGAACATCGTATTAAGTCATAACCAGACTTTTCTAATATTTTCATTAACTGATACAGGCTAATAAACTTATCAGTATCTTTTAATATGTTTAATATGCTTATTATCAGGGGATTATTTAACATCTGAGATATGAAATACTGAATGGCAAATTTCACGAAGAGATTTTGAGTTCCACTTACCCATTTGTAATCCAAAAAATTGCAGCGATTTTTTCGCCAATAGCAATCTATCTTTAAGCATATCATCAACTTTAAAAAGACCATCGCTAATGAGCAGTAAATCCGCATTATTCCAGCGCTTTAACTTTTGAACATCTAATGCCTGTAGAATTACATTGTTAATATTAGTGCCACCATTGAATGAAAAGTTAAGAAATTTAAGTATTGAGTTCCAGCCATCGTTTAAATTAGAATTTAAATTTAATTCTAGCTGCACAATTTCGTCCGTGCCACCAAAACAAAACAAATAACAATCTCGATTTTCTAAATGTGCAACACGCATTGCTTCAAACGCAATGGCTTTGGAAATAAATTCTGCACGCCCCTTCATCGATGCAGAAGTATCCACACACAGAATCATTGGCCCTGAGATTTTAACGGATTCTCCTGATAACAAATTATTGTCGAATGAGTGTGGCTGAATACCTGGTACATGATCTGAAAGTAAACCCTTATAATGGTAGTTTAATAGCTGACGTTCTGCACGTCGGGCATGCCAGAGTATTTTAAGTTTATTACTCGCTAAATACGCCAATTCCATTGATACCATTTTAGAGACATCATCACCTAAACATAACCCGCTAACACTATTGACTTCTCGTTCATCGGGTATATCATATTTCTCTGACGCTACCTGACTTAAACCTGCATCATTAATCTGATCTATAAATTCGCGTTTATTTCTACCAATAATACGAATAACCGACTGAATTTGTTTTGAGTTCTTGACCGCATTATGAAAAGTCACAAGCATATTTATATCAGAGTTAGCATTAACACCCTGCATCAGATCCCAGCCTACACTTCTTTGCAGCGCAAAACCGTTATTGATTTCCTGCATTGAACGCTGCAGATTCTCATTAACTTTTTCAATAGAATTGTTTTCAATATTATACGCTAACTCTGTCTGATTATTTTCATCAAAATTAGAATCAGTAGCATGAGAATTGAGTATTTTAGACTCTGTATTCCAGTCAATTTCATTATCACTGTGATCCAGCCAGGAAAGCAGGTTTAATAAATAATCGTCCGTATAAGATTCATTATCAAATGTTTTTTCCAATAAGCCTTTATCATTTAACTGCTCAGCTAGTGCTTTAGCTCGCCCAGAATCCAGCCATTGTAAAAGACTCAAGTATTCCGGTGCCTTACCCTTTAGTAACTCTATCCGCAGATCGAGCACGCCCTGCACCCTTTGATGCAGACTATCGCGCTTTACGCCATCCGACACCATCCGATATTGATGTGTGACTAATCGCTGATAAATATTATCCGGAATTTTATCAAGATAGTTCAATGATACTAAATCATAATTTGACATAGTTAGGATATCTGGAGTTATGATTGAATTATTTTGGCATTTTTATTCTGTTGAATTTTAAGCGATCTATTTATATCAATAAGTTTAACAAAACGTTGATTGTAATCGACCAGTGTCGGTAGCATCTCAGTTATGCTCCGATATGATGTCTCAATCAGGCTACCAACCAACCATATATGATTATGCTTAACGTCCAATAACTCAGCTTGTATCTGCTTATAATTGTCACACAGAATATCTATTTCACTAACGATACCCGAAAGTTCTGCGTATTGATTTTTAACATATTCATCTGAAAAATAGAAATCCTCCACCAGGGGTTCAAAATCAACTCGATTAACCAGTCGATTTTGTGTGTTATTGATATAATTTTGAACATCAATCCAGCGCCCATCAATGTGCGTTTGTTTATAATTATCGTCAAAAAACATTTCTTCTAACTCGGCCAGGGTATAGCCATCACCACTATTTGTGCGATCCTTCTGATCCGGTGGTGCAAGAAACAAAACTTCCCCTGCGCGTTCCGCCAGACTCACTCGCTCATATTGTGTAGTCGTTTCTCCTTCGGGTGTTAAATATAACTTATCGCCACGTATATTGATTTTTTGTGTAAATTTTTGAGCATCATCTGATAACTGTTGTTCCCAGACTAGAAGTAGTTTTTCAATTCTCTTCACCGATGCCTGTATATTTAAATTCAACTTATCTTTAAACCAGTTTGATAAATCATCGAACTGATCTGGTGCTTGCCACATTAAATGGGTGAGCAATATACAATCCCATCGATTTATTTCACTGCGATCATTAGTGCAGGCACTTACCTGTAAAATATTTAGGGCCTTACGCCAACGACGATCAGATATATAAACTGATTTTTCTGCCAGATATTCACGTAGCTTATGAAATATTTCATGAGCATCGTTATTTAACTTAACGGATAGTGCATTATATTTTATATTTTCTATATCGCTCAGGCTAAGCTTCTCCAACTCAGTTAGATTCGATTCTGCTTCAGTTGAAAGACCCAATAACGCATCAAATCCTGCATCGCTCACCGGCGATAACTGATAACGAAAAAGGAACCGGTCAAACAGTGCATCCAGCCCCTCATCTTCCGGTAACTCATTACTTGCAGCCACTACGCTGATTAAAGGAGTTTTTTGTCGTTCACTGCCATTATCGAATTCACGTTCATTTAAGAGCGTGAGCAATGAATTTAATATTGCACTATTGGCTTTAAAAATTTCATCAATAAAGGCAATACTTGCGTCAGGCAGATAGCTTTTGGTGAGTCGATGATAACGATCTTCTTCCAGAGCTTTAATTGATAAGGGGCCGAATAATTCTTCAGGTACCGAAAAGCGGGTTAATAAACGCTCGAAGTAGTTGATATGCGAAAATACATGGCACAATTTCCGGGCCAATTCACTTTTAGCGGTTCCCGGTGGACCTAATAACAATATATGTTCGCCGCTAAGAGCCGCTAGTAGGGATAAGCGGACAGGAACTGTGCGCTCTATTAAGCCTGATTCGATATATGAGAAAATATTTAACAGTCTGGATTTCATTCAATTTTCCTGCATTAACTAATGAAGTATATAAAAAAATGATTATAAATATTTCCCCACTGAAACACGCAGACTCAGAGACTACGCACACTGTGTTTATATAACTTTTAAATCAGACAGAGGCATTCAGCCAGCATTTTTAGTAATTGTTTAGTGCTCACCCTTAGGCTTGCGAACACCGGCAAGACGATTACCCTGTTTTTGTGGGCCGCCTAAAGGAAAAATCTGATGTAAATAACGGGTATTACCCTTATCCTTGCCCCATATTTTTTTGAAATGTTTGATCATGTCGCGCACCGGAGCCTGTACATTATTCTGTTCGTAATAATGACGAATATAATTAATAATTTCCCAATGTTCTTCGGTAAGCTCAAGCTCTTCAAATTCAGCGCGTACTTTCACAAAATTTTCAGACCACTGATCCAGATCCAGCAAATAACCTTCACCATCGAGTAATATATCTATTCCGTCAACAACAGTGGTTTGAGTTTGCATATTTGGGTAATAAATTTTTCCCGCCATATCAACAGCTCCTATATAAATTTTTAATCAGTTTCTTAATACTTAAATTAATGTGTATTGGAAATAATGCCAGCCTGTACGGTATCTGCCAGACCGGTTTCCCGCGCGTGCTCTTCAAAGCCTTTATTCTTCCAAAAGAAAGCACCTGGCATGGTGGTAGGTACAACCATCACATAAAACATCGCTCTGCTAATTACAGAAGCCGTTATCACACTCACGCTCAATACAAGCCAGGCGATATAGGAAACAGCTGATAATTCTGTAACAAAAATTAAAGCTGCAGAAGCGATAATGCTGACTGACAATAAAATGTGTCTTAATAAATTTGTTTTACCAAACGTGGTCACCTGCTCGTAATAAGACACTGCTCCTTCACGACCTTTAACATTTAAGTGTCTGGCATGAAAATAATGTCCGATAGCCTCTACAACCAGACCCGTCAACATGACTAATGCAATTATCTGTAATAAGCCTGTAATCGATTGGGTATTAAACAGAAACACCGGCACAAAAAACAAACCCGTGATCAAGCTTCCCAGAGACAACATATTACCGAAAAATGCTGTTAATACCTGCCAGTGATTCCAGAAAGGTCGCGCTTCAATGCGATAAATCTTGTGCATAAAATAAATAGCTATCGGCCCAGATATAGCTGCCGCATAGGCAAAGAAGCTGGCTGCCTGTTGTGCCAGCGCATTTTCACCCAGTTGCGTATACACAAGCACAGCTAAAAAGTGCGCCGCTAAACTATTAAAGAACACAGCAATACCCGCAACTTCTCGACTCACCGGTGAATATTTTAAATTATTAAACGCGCGATAAAAACGCAACGGTTTACCTAAATGCATGGTTGATAAAAACAATGCCAGCGCTTCTAAACCTAACATTATAAATATCATTGGGAGGTAAGCCGATGAAGCAACCACCTGCTGCATGACTTCAATACCTGCAAGATTGCCCACAAACATAAATAAAAATGCACCTATGACCGCCTGTGAAACCAGGGTAAATATCACTAACGGATCTTCACGTGAACGTAATTTATCTAAACTCCAACTGCGTTTTATGCCTTTCTTTTTATCCACTACCGGCTCAAACACGCCGCTTTCAACATCTTTATGATACTTAACGGCCATGCTATCGGTGCGAGTCATTTCATTTGGCAGGGTTCGGGTTTGCTGAAAGCGAATATTTGGATTTGTAATATCGGTGCGCGGAAACCCTGGAATATCTACCTTTGCCTGTTCTCGATTTTGTGGCGTATTTTCTATAACACCAAAATTTAAAGCATTGCCCAGACAGGCGGAAACGCAGGCAGGTTTTAAACCAACTTCAAGTCGATCAACACACATATTGCATTTACTCACCTGACCTTTAACGGGGTCAAGTTGCGGCGCATTATACGGGCATACCCATGTACAGTAACCACAACCAAAACAAATATCAGGGTCCTGCAAAACTGCACCATATTCAGCAAATTTTGTGTAGGCGCGAGTTGGACAACCTTTTAAACAAACTGGATCATCGCAGTGATTACAGGCCATGGAAATATTAAGACGTTTGAAATCAGGGTAAGTCCCCCCTTCAACATACCCCACAGAACGAAAGGCAATATGTGCAGGGTTATCATTCTTTTCACTGCAGGCCGCTTCACATGCATGACAACCGATACAGTTATCGGCGGTAAAATGAAAACCGTGTTGTTTGTAGCGATTGGGATTATCACTGATGCCAGCATCTAAATTAATGTTCAGACTTTTTCCGGCAAGCTCGCTATCAACAGCAACCGTTTGTATGGGCTTGCCATAACAGTTGGTATCCTTGACAGTGTCATCTTTTAAAAATGCGTATTGGGGTTCGTCGTTTCTTATCTGGAACATAGTTTTTCTTCGTATTCAGTCATGTAAATTACATTGTCATTCCCAAATTTCTGTATCGGAGATGACAATAAAGTTATTAAAGCTTTAATATTCACGCGCTTCCACATTTCGTTGCGCCGCTTCTTTCTGGTCAATCAATTCGATACGCACCGCATTCTGTTTAAACGCAGGTTGACGAGAGTGAGGATCAAGTAATCCCAATGTCAATCGGTTAACACAATCATGAAAATGAAATGGAATAAAAACCATATCTCTGGGAATTCTTTGAGTCAACTGCACCATTACCACTGCATCACCACGACGTGAGATACAACGCACATAGGTTTGATGCTCTATGCCTAATTCCGCTGCCGAATCCGGATTCATTTCCATATACGGTGTTGGTGAAAATTTATTCTGATTACCAATTTTTCCGGTACGGGTACGGGTATGAAAATGCTCAACTACACGGCCTGAATTTAACCAAAATGGATAATCTTCATCCGGGCGTTCGTTATTATCTACAAATGGCAGAGGAATAATTTTGGCCTTGCCATCAGCATACGGGAATTTTCCATCGCTATATAAACGTTGCGCACCTTTTTCATCGCCTTCACGACAGGGCCATTGCAAGCCTCGATTTTTTTCTATCTTTTCGTAACTCATACCAGAGATATCAAGATTACGATCTTTACCTTTCGATAAGGATTTCATCTCTTCAAACATGTCTTCCGCATTTTCAGAAAATTTCATTTTCAAACCATTTTCAAAACGTTTAGATAGATTACTGAAAATCCATAGATCAGGTTTTGAATTTGCAAAAGGCTTTGCCACATTGGTCACGCGATTAACACGTCGCTCGGTATTTGTGAAGCAACCATCTTTTTCAGCCCAGATTGCTGCGGGTAAAAACATGTGCGCATACTTTGTGGTTTCCACATCTTCATAGGCATCCTGCACCACCAGAAAATCTAATTTTTCTAAGGTTTTACGTATACGTGCAGTGTTCGGCATAGAGGTCATTGGGTTAGTGCCAATTAACCACATGCCTTTAATCTGTCCGGTTTCAATAGCCGGAAAAATATCCGTTTGAAACAGGCCCCGTTGCTTGGGTAAAAACTCCGGATCAATTCCCCAGTAGTCAGCAATTTCCTGTCGATGATCCGCATTTTCTAATGCACGGTGTCCGGGTAAGCCAGAACAGGATGACCACTCGCGGGTTCCCATTGCGTTACTCTGTCCGGTAATTGATAAACTGGTACCACCGGGTTTACCGATATTACCGGTAATTAAATTCAAATTATTAACCCCCACTACTCCATCAGAACCGTGGGTGCTTTGATTAATGCCCATTGTCCAGATGGACATGGCCTTACCAGCTTTTGCATATAAACGCGCAACGTGACGAATAGTATCTTCATCAATGCCACAAATTTTTGATGCCGACTGGGGATCATAACCTTCAACTATGGCAGAAAACTCTTCCATGCCATTGGTGTGTTTTTCGATGTAATCCATATCCGCTAAATTTTCATCGATGATGACATGTGCCAATGAATTTAATAACACCACATCGGTGCCGGGATTAATGGCCAAATGCATATCCGCAAATTGTGCAAGCATGGTGACTCGCGGATCAACAACGATTAATGGAAACTTACGTTTCTCCATGGCCTCTTTCATACGCCAGTAAATAATCGGATGCTGTTCCGGCAGGTTTGAACCAAAGGCAATTAAACAATCAGTTTCTTCAAAATCTTCATAACACCCGGGCGGGCCGTCCTGACCAAAAGAACGTTTATAACCGGATACCGCAGAAGCCATGCATAAAGTTGTATTGCCATCATAATTATTGGTACCGATTGCGCCACGGGTTAATTTACCCAGAGCATAAAATTCTTCGGTTAATATTTGTCCGGTAGAAACCACCGCGAAAGCATCACGGCCGTGCGCTTCCTGAATGGCTTTTATTTTATCCGCCATGGCATCCAGTGCTGGATCCCATTCAATTTCCTTGTACTCATCTAACGTAGAATTACGCACCAGCGGGTTTTTTCCACGCCCTTCAGTTTTAAAAAGCTCGTGTTCAAAAATACCTTTTATACATAGTTTACCACGGTTAACATCTGCACCACCAACGCCCCTTGATGAGACTGCCTGACCTTCACCGTTAATACCCACTTCAATAGAACAACCGGTTGAGCAATATCCACAGGTTGTGTATTTCCATTCAACAACACCTTTATCGGCGATTTTAATAGGATTTTTTTTGTTACGGCCAAACAGCATTTGAGGGGGCTCCGGTTTTTTAAATGACGCATACCAGTCTTCGCGAGCTAAAGTTCGTTCCTACGTATAAAAACCAGTTTCTGTAGGTGTTAGCTTTAGCTGACGTTGGGGTACTCGACTTTTATTTAAGTTCTAAAAAGATTTTTCCGCTTTCAATTTTGGTCGCATAGTGCCCCGTACATCCTTCATCCGGCCCTAATGCTTCACCATTGGTTAAATCTATTTTCCAGTTATGCAACGGGCAAGTTACCGACTGACCATGAACAATACCCTGCGATAACTTACCCTGCTTGTGGGGGCAGCTATCGGTTACTGCAAAAACTTCATCATTGCTATTTCGAAATACGGCAATTTCCAATTCACCGCTTTTAACTACACGTGCGCCCAGTACAGGAATATCTTCTACTGCGCCGACTTCTATCCAGTTTGACATAATTTTTTACCTTATCTTTTAATCCTCCCCCTTAGTAAAAGGGGGATAAGAGTGAATACAAACAAACATTAGTCTTATTGCAAAACAATGAAGTAAAGACGTTTGTTTGTATCCCCCCAGTCCCTCTTTTTCTAAGAGGGGAGCCTTTTAACCAATTACTTTTAGTGGTGTGAACTCATGCGCATCAACACCCTTAGTTGAACGTTCTGTCCACGGATCTTCCTGAGAACGGGTAACTTCCTGAGAGAATTTAAAGCGTTCAGCAAGTTCTTTACGTTTCTTTTCATCATCAACAATGCTTTCTTTAACGTAAGTAAAACCAACACGTTCAATCCACGGTGCAGTTCGTTCCAGATAACGCGCTTCTTCACGATAGATCTGACAGAAAGCGGCGGCGTATTCCAGCACTTCTTCTTCTGTATCAACTTTCGTCAACAGATCTGTTACACGAACTGCAATACCGCCATTACCACCAATGTGTAATTCATAACCAGAATCCACACACACCACACCAAAGTCTTTAATCGTTGCTTCTGCACAGTTTCTTGGACAACCAGATGCAGCCATCTTAAATTTATGCGGCATCCATGAACCCCAGCTTAATTGCTCAAGCTTAATACCAATACCGGTTGAATCCTGGGTTCCGAAACGACACCACTCTTTACCAACACAGGTTTTAACAGTACGCAAAGCTTTACCATAAGCGTGGCCGGAAACTAAGCCTTCTTCATTTAAATCTTTCCAGATTAAAGGTAGCTCTTCTTTTTTAACACCGTATAAACCAATACGCTGTCCGCCAGTTACGTGTACTGTTTGTAGATCAAATTTTTCTGCAACATTAGCAATGGCACGCAATTCTTTTGGCGTAGTCATGCCACCCCACATACGTGGAATAACTGAATAGGTTCCGTCTTTCTGAATGTTTGCGTGAGCACGTTCGTTAATGAAACGTGACTGGTAATCATCTTTCGATTCTTCCGGCCAGCTACTAATCACATAGTAGTTAACTGACATACGACAGGCCGCACAACCGTCTTCGTTTTTCCAGCCAAGTTTCGTATAAACATCTTTAATAGAGGTTAACTTTTGTGTGCGAATTTGCTCACGAACATGGTCGTGCGTGTGGGTAGTGCAGGCACATATTGGTTTGGCTTCCGGAGCAGCATAATCGCCACCCAGAGTCACTTCCAGCAATTGCTCAACCAAACCGGTACATGAACCGCATGATGAAGAAGCTTTTGTATGAGCACGCACATCTTCTAAAGTGAATAAACCTTTATCAGTGATTGCTTTAACCACATCACCTTTACATACACCGTTACAGCCACATATTTCCGCATCGTCGGACATGTTGGCAACAACATTACCACCATGTCCCGAGTCACCCAGGTGACCCTGACCAAACATTAATGCATCACGAATATCAGAAATATTAGTTTGCTCACGCATTAACTGGAAGTACCAGGCACCATCAATAGTGTCACCGTAAAGTACGGCGCCTAAAATCTTTTCATCTTTAATAACAATTTTTTTGTAAACACCGCGGTGTGCATCACGCACAACAATGTCTTCAGTTGTTTCATCGCCCATAAAATCACCGGCGGAAAATAAATCAATGCCGGTTACTTTTAATTTGGTTGAAGTAACAGAACCCTGGTAAATACCAATGCCGTATTCTGCTAAATGATTCGCACAGACTTTTGCCATTTCAAAAAGAGGTGCAACTAAGCCATACGTTAAACCCCGGTGCTCAATACATTCACCGATGGCATAAATTTTTGGATCGTAAGTTTGCAATGTGTCGTTAACAACAATACCGCGTTCGCAATGCAAACCAATCTTTTTACCCAGTTCGATATTCGGGCGAATGCCCACCGCCATCACAACCAGTTCTGCGTCTATTTCAGTACCATCGGCAAAAATAACTTTTTCAACTTTACCATCGCCTTTAATTTCAGCAGTTGAAGCTTTCATCATAAACTTCATACCCTGCTCTTCCAGTGAGTGCTTTAACATCTCACCTGAAACATCATCCATCTGACGTTCCATTAACCAGTCCATCAGATGCACAACGGTCACATCCATGCCCTGCTTCATTAAGCCATTGGCCGCTTCTAAACCTAATAAACCACCACCAATAACCACCGCGGTTTTTTTAGTTTTCGATGCATCGATCATGGTGTCCACATCTTTAATATCGCGGAAACCAATAACGCCGGGAAGATCGTGCCCGGGTACTGGAATAATAAATGGATCAGAACCTGTAGCGATTAGCAGGCGATCATAATCAACCGTAGTGCCATCATCGGCAATCACCTTGCAGGCTTTACGATCAACATCCGTAACCTTTACGCCTTTATATAAGGTAACGTTATTGTCTTCGTACCATTGCAAATCATTAAGCATGATTTCATCAACGGCTTTCTCGCCACATAATACGGGAGATAACAGAATACGGTTGTAGTTACCGTGAGGCTCAGCACCAAATACGGTGATTTCGTATTTATCCGGCGCAATTTCCAGCAGCTCTTCAACGGTACGCATACCTGCCATACCATTACCAATAACAACTAGTTTTTCTTTCATGTTCTAACTCCGAAGATGGGGCAAATTTAGCAATTCATTCAATAATTAACATGTGCAATGCATTATACATGCCAAACACAGATACATAATTATAACTAATTGATTAATATGTCTTTATTAAAAATACGCATAACTATATTAGCATTAATAGCAACTTTTAATGCACTATATAAGTGCGTCGCACCAGCTTACAGCATTTTATTAGTTACTAATATATTACTATAGGGCTGCATTATAATGCAGCACGTACTTAATTACCCTTAACAGACACCATTAATGTGCACAGGGCAATATTCAGGCAGGCACACAGTGTACTTGCACCAACAATGTGCATTTCAGCAATAAACGCATTAACAATTAAAACATAAGCAATTGATTATTAATAATAAATTTTTACTGGTATGTATATTGCTTTGTCTCACAATAATTACTAATACAGGATTTCGAACAAATGAGCGCCTCAAATAGCATCAAGATATTTTCCTTTAGTGGCAATACCCGCATATTGCACCTGTCATGGATCGCTTTCTTTATCACTTTTGTCATCTGGTTTAACCACGCACCTTTATTGGCCGCCATGCGTGAAACCATGGGTCTAACCGACCAACAGATAAAAACCCTGCTAATCCTCAATGTCGCCCTCACCATTCCCGCTCGGATTATTATCGGTATGCTGGTGGACAGTTTCGGACCGAAACGCATTTACTCCTTCTTATTAATGGTCTCCGCCCTACTCTGCTTTGGCTTTGCGGTGGCACAAGATTTTGAACAACTCGCCCTGATGCGGTTTTTACTGGGCTTTGCCGGTGCGGGTTTTGTCATTGGTATCCGCATGATTTCCGAATGGTACCCGGCACGTCAGGCAGGGATTGCGCAGGGCATCTATGGCGGCTGGGGCAACGTTGGTAGTGCTGGCGCAGCCATTAGCCTGCCTACGATTGCATTGCTTTTTGGTGGTGATGATGGCTGGCGTTATGCTATAGCCTGCACCGGTGCACTGGCGTTTGTTTACTCATTTATTTATTACTTCAGCACCCACGATACCCCAAAAGGTTCAACATACTTCAAACCGAAAAAAAGCGGCGCACTGGAAATTTCCAGTAAAAAAGATTTTATTTTATACCTGATTATGAACATTCCAATGTATGCGGCTCTTGGCGTACTGACCTGGAAACTCAGCCCTGCGAATATAGGCATGCTGGATGCGGGGGTGACCAATATTATTTACGCGGTACTCATTGGACTTTACGCATTTCAGGCGTTTCGCATGTATCAGGTGAATGCCCATGTATTCAAAGCCGAAGTACCTGAAATTGAACGTTATGAATTTAGTCAGGTTGCGATATTGAACCTTTCCTACATGGTCACTTTTGGTTCTGAGCTGGCAATTATTTCCATGTTACCTTTATATTTTATGGACACCTTTCAGCTCTCAGCCGCGGGTGCCGGTCTGGTGGCTTCTGTCTTTGCAGGGCTCAACCTGATTATGCGTCCGGCGGGCGGCTGGTTTTCAGATATGTTTGGCCGTAAGCTCACGCTGGTTGTGATTATGTTTGGCCTGATTATCGGCTACATTTTGATGAGCCAGATTAATGCCAGCTGGTCATTAGCCATGGCCATTGTGGTCACCATTTTCTGTTCACTCTTTGTTAATGCGGGTAATGGTGCGGTGTTTGCGGTAGTACCTCTTATCAAACGTCGACTTACCGGACAAATTGCGGGTATGACCGGCGCCTATGGTAATGTGGGTGCGGTTACCTTTTTAACCGTACTGTCCTTTGTATCGCCAGAGATTTTCTTTTTAGTCATTGCCGGTGCCGCCGCTTTCGTTTTTCTGGCAAGCGTTGTGTTTTTAAAAGAACCTTCGGATAAGATGACGGAAGTGCTACCGGATGGTACTGTGCAGGTGATTGAGACTTAATTTGCGATTGGTATTGATAAAAAATAAAGGCATTTTTCCGCAAATAAAAGCAAAACACGCAAATTTTTTATTTGCTTTTGCTCCCCTCTTAGCAAAAGAGGGGTTGGGGGAGATTTAACAGGCTCGGTTTAAGGATGATATCAGTAGAGTATCAATATGCCGAAACTCTAAAATCCTTCTCAGTAGCTTAATTCATTTTATTCTGAAACGGTAAGTCCAGGAATATATTTGTACCCGCTTTTTCTAAGAGGGAGCTTTGTTTGTGCTTTATGTTAAGAAGGTAATCTAGAAACGCAAATAAAAAGCAAAATGAAATATATAATGGCTGTGCATCGAAGGTGCACAATATAAAGAATTTGCGTGTTTTGCGTTTATTTGCGGACAAAATACGTTTAAAAAATGCATCAATGAGATAACTCAAACATGACCAGCCAGCTAAAAATCAATGTCGCCCAAAGCTCCGACGAAGGCATCAAAGACCATAACGAAGACTCCTATGGTATCGTCACCCCGGAAGGCCAACTACTGGAAAACAAGGGCATTTGTGCGATTGTGGCTGACGGCATGGGCAGCTGCGCGTTCCCAAAAGAAGCTTCCGAATATGTCGTTAAAGGTTTTTTCAGCGACTACTACAGCACCCCGGAAAGCTGGACGGTTAAAACCTCCGGCGCCAAAGTGCTCACCGCGCTCAATAGCTGGCTCTATGGAAAAAGCACCGATGATCACGCCAAAGCCTATGTCACTACTTTTTCTGCGCTCATTATAAAATCCACCACCGCTCATATTCTGCATGTGGGTGACAGCCGTATTTATCGTTTGCGCGATGGCAATATTGAACAGCTCACCCATGATCACCGCATCTGGATCACCCAGGAAAAAAACTATTTAAGCCGCGCCATTGGTGTCGATTTACATTTAGATCTGGATTATAAAACCGTCGATCTCGAAGTAGACGATGTATTTGTAATGACCACCGATGGCATTCACGATTACCTGTCCGACAATCAGATTAAAAATACAGTCAGCCAATCGGCGCACTTAAATGTGCTGGCGGATCAGCTCGTCAGCTCCGCTCTGTCCGAGGGCAGCCACGACAATGTCACCTGCCAGATCATTCATATTGAACAGCTTCCAGGTCAGCAGGCCAATGAAGTCATTAATGACTTAGTACGCCTGCCCTTCCCACCGGATTTATCACCGGGAATGCTGATTGATGGCTATAAAGTGATAAAAGATTTTCACTCCAGCTCAACTTCGCAGCTGTATTTAGTTGAAGATACCGACACAGATAAAATCATGTTGATGAAAACCCCGTCGGTTAATTACGATGATGATCCATCCTATATCGATCGGTTTCACATGGAAGAATGGGCGGGTAAACGGGTGTACCACCCGAATGTAATGGTCACCTATGAACAAAAACGTAAACGCAGCTGCCAGTATTTTTTAATTGAATACATTGAAGGTATCACCCTCGCACAATGGATTGAAGAAAACCCGCAGCCTGACATTCAACAGGTCACTAAAATCATCGACCAGATTATTCAGGGCTTACGCGGCCTGCACCGCCTGGAAATGCTGCACCGTGATTTAAAGCCTGACAACATTATGATTCAGGAAGACGGCACGGTAAAAATCATTGATCTGGGTGCCGTTAAAATTGCCGGCATACAGGAAATTGCCTCGCCGGTTGAGCGCCTCGAACTGCTCGGCACTAAAAACTACACTGCACCGGAGTACTTAATAGGACTTGCCGGTTCCAATAAATCTGATCTGTTTTCACTGGGAGTTATCGCCTATGAAATGCTCACTGGAAAACTGCCCTTCGGGGATCAGTCAGATAAAAACCTCGACTGGCGCACCATCAGTAAAATTAAATACATCAGCTCACTTAAACATAATCCGATGATTCCTCTTTGGCTGGACGGAGCACTGGAAAAATCCGTACGCCTGGATCACCGTCTGAGATACGACAGCTTCTCTGAGTTTTATCATGACCTGACTCATCCCAATGAATTGTTTATGAAAAAGAGTCTGCCACTGATAGAAAAAGACCCCATTAACTTCTGGCGTAGCATTGCTGCCGTTTTGCTTCTCAGTAATATACTCCTGCTATATCTGTTACTTAAATAAACGATAGCTGCGCTTTTAATAGTCTACACTCATTACATCCCTTTCAGTAGTGAGTTTTGCTGGTGCCAGAACAAGACAATAGCCCGAATAATTCAATTAACTTTAGAAAAGAGTTGAAAGAAAGAGAAGCTGAAATTGAGCTGCTTCAGCAAACATTTCGTCTGGTAGCCAGTGAACTGGATATCAATAAAGTATTTGATTCTATCGCCAAACGAGCTCTGCATTTAGTGCAGGCTGAAACTCTGCTGATTCCCATTCTGGACAATGACAAAACAACTTATACCTATCGTAGTGGTGCAGGTAAAAACACCGAAGAAGTGATTGGCGAGACCCTGCCCGTTGAATTCGGCGTATGCGGCTGGGTGTGGAAACATAAAAAAGCCTGGTGGCGTGGCGTACTCGATGAACTAACCGATGATGAACGCACCCTCTGGGAAAAAGAAGCGGGTACATTAATTTTAGTGCCCCTGCAGGGGCGAAAAGAATTTCTCGGCGGCATTGTTGCCATCAACAAAAAAGACGGGCTGGAATTTACCCGCCGAGATCTAAACACACTCATCATGTTTGCCGGTATTGTTTCCATTGCCATCGAAAATGCGCTCGCTATAAAAGAACTTGAAGACATACAAAGCAATTTAATTGATCACCAGCTCAAACTTGAACGTTTAAACCGCAAGTATTCAGAGTCCAGTCATAAAGTTGAGCAGCTATCTCTTTATGATCCACTCACCGGCCTGCCCAATCGCTCACTATTACGCGACCGATTAAACACCCAGTTTTCTATTTCAAAAGAACAGAAATTAATTCTCAGTATCCTCTTAATTGACATCAACCATTTTAAATCAATAAATGACGCTCTCGGACACGATAACGGCGACCAGATTTTAATTGAGTTTTGTCGACGAATTGAAAAAGGACTTAGTACCAACGAAACCTTAAGCCGTCTCGGCAGTGACGAATTTATTTTAATACTCCCCAATACCGGACGATCTAAAACCGTTAAACGCGCAAAAAAAATTCTCGAAGATTTAGAACCCTCCTATATAGTTAACAACAACGAATTTAACATTAAGGCCAGCATTGGCATAAGTCTGTATCCAAAACACGGAAAAGATCGCAGCACTCTACTCAGACATGCGGACATCGCATTAAACATTGCTAAAAAAAATAACACTGCAATACATATTTTCGAAGAGCAGGAAGACGAAACAGATGAGTACCAGCTTAGTCTTGCAATTGATATAAATAATGCTTTTAATAATCATGAATTTGAACTTTATTATCAACCTAAAATAGACATTAGAACGAACACACTCGTTTCAGCAGAGGCCCTCGGACGCTGGCATCACCCAAAGCGCGGCAACATTTCTCCAATCATTTTTATAGATGCTCTGGAACAGTATAATTTAATTGATCAATACACCTATGAAGCCATTGAAACCGTTGCCGAAAATATTAATCGCTGGAGCAGCGCTGGTCATAATTTAAAAATCGCGGTAAACATATCAACTAAAACCTTAATGAACAAAAAATTTGTTAACGAGGTGCAGACGCGTATTAAAGATTTTTCTATTTATCGCCGACTGGTTTTTGAAATCACCGAAAGCCTGTTTCTGTCTGACTACGACCATGTGTTTGACTCACTCACCCGTATCCGCGCTCTGGGCATCGATCTGTCGATAGATGATTTTGGCACCGGTTATTCTTCTCTCAGTCGCCTGAAAAAACTACCTGTCAATGAGCTGAAAATTGACCAGTCTTTTATCCGCGACATGTCAGATAATATCGATGATGAAATTATTGTTAAGTCTATTATTGACCTGGCACATAACCTGGGGTTATCGGTTGTGGCCGAAGGTGTTGAAACCCAGGAAATATTGGACAAGTTAAATAGCCTGGGTTGCGATATTGCGCAGGGGTATTTAATTAGTCGGCCGATTCCTGAGAAAGAGTTTGAGATATTACTTGGCAAGTATAAGGCTTGATTGAAGTTGTTAGTCGTAAATTTATAGCTTTTATTTTTTACTGCTAATCTCCACTATCTCTTAACGCTTTCTCACGTGTTTAACTAATTTGAAATTATTAAAGACAAGTTCGTTAAGCTTTAATATCTAAAAAATCAATAATCATTAAGTTCTGTTCAGCTTTCATTCATCCACCCAGGGTTACATTAGGCTCATCGGGCATTACCCGAAACCATTAACTCTATCTGGAGAATGACCATGAATATAATTCCAATCCTTAAAATCCTGCCAGTGATTAGCCTGCTTGTATCTGGGCTTGTTCTATCCCCGAGTATTGCAATGGCTGATAACAGTGGACGAGGCAAATTTAAGAACTCGCACTCTCAGAGTGCCGGTAAACACCATAACAAAAAGCAGCACCGTCGAGAGCATCGCAAAGAGCACAGCAGCAACCACAACCGTCATAATTACACATATGATCGTCAACACAATAAACACGCCCATTACCGTCATGAGCACAGGCATCCACATAAAGGCCATTATGCTCAACATGCGGGTCATGGACACGATCGCCATAATCACCAATATTGCTCATCGGTGAAGGGATACACCGGCAACACGTCACGAATCAGTGGTCACAGGCACCTTCGCAACCTGCATAACCAGAGATTTGCAATAGGCATACGCACCAATAATATCGGTATCTCATGGCATGACTAGCTACTTCGCAGGCCTTAAGTAATGATTACAAATCCGCTTAACAACGTGTCTTTTACACTACGGCTGTTAACCGGTACTATGCAATTAATAACTTTATAAATGCGACTTTTGCCATGAAAAACCCCTTGTTATCCATCTGCCTGACGACTCTGCTTCTAATTTCCACACCCACTCAGACCTTGGCAGAAGGTATTAGCAAACAGCAGGCGGTGAGTATTGCCCAGGGTGTTAGCCCTGGGCGGGTACTCGCGGTAAAACAAAGCGGCAGTACATACAGGGTAAAAACCCTAAGCACCAATGGTGAAGTACGTATTATTTTAATTGACGCTAACAGCGGTAAGATTATTTCAGGTCGATAGCGATGCGCATTCTGGTAATAGAAGATGAACTCGATCTACAAACCGATATTAAAAATCATCTTGAGGCACAAGGCTATATTGTCGATACCAGTGCCGATGGTAATGAGGGCTATTTCTTTGCTACCGAATACCCGATAGATGCAGCAGTTATTGATATTGGCCTGCCTGGCATGTCTGGTATTGAAATTATCCAGGGCCTGCGAGAACAGGGTCATACACTGCCGGTATTAATTCTCACCGCACGTAGCCGCTGGCAGGAAAAAGTACAGGGTCTGGAAGCCGGTGCCGATGATTACATGGTAAAACCCTTTCAAACCGAAGAACTTTTAGCTCGCCTGAAAGCACTGCTACGAAGGGCTTCCGGTTCAGCAACCCCGGAGCTAATATGCGGCCCCCTATGCCTCAACCCGGGGACACAACAGGTATCACTCAACAATCAGCAGGTTGATGTCACCGCATTTGAATATCGCCTGCTGGAATACCTGATGCGACACTCCAGTGAAGCGATTTCAAAAACCAGACTGGCCGATTACCTTTACCCCCATGACGATGATAGAGACAGCAATGTCATTGAAGTATTAATTGGCCGCTTACGTAAAAAACTCGACCCGGATGGAGACTTAAAACCGATAGAAACACTGCGTAACCGAGGCTACCGCTTCACCCTGTGTGATTTATCTGGGTGACTCAAATGCTGACTTTGAAATTGTCACCCAAAAAATGGTTACCAATAAAATGCTCACCAAAAAATACTCACGGGTAGAGATCGGGCAATGTCACTAAATCTACGCATTATTCTGAGCGCGACACTGGTACTGATTATTTTTATCACCCTGACCGCCGCCGCACTCGACCGGGCTTTTTTCGACAGTACGCAAAGCGCACTACGGGACAAGCTAACCAGCCAGCTCTATTCACTCATGGCCGCCGCTGAAGTTGATGATTCAGGTATCTTAATGCCATCCAGTGAACTGGATGCCCTGCTGGGTCTGCCCAGCTCTGGTGTCTATGCATTTATTACCAGTGTTGAAAATAACATCCTGTGGAAGTCCTCCTCCTCATTAGGTGCAACCCCGCCCCAACCCATTAGCCTGCAAACCGGCGAAAAAAAATTTAGTAAAATCATCGTTTCGAACAAAGCATATTTCGCCTTGGCATACGGCGTAAACTGGGCAACGCAAACCGGCAGTATCCCTCTCACATTTAACCTGATCACCGACCTGTCCTCATTTAACAAACAGATTAACCAGTACCGTAAAACCCTCTGGGGATGGCTATTGGCGATGGCTCTGCTTTTACTCATTAGCCAGGCCGTAATTTTGCGCTGGGGGCTATCGCCATTACGCAAAGTTGGCGTCGAACTCAACCTGATTGAAGCCGGTGAGCAGGAAAAAATTGAAGATACTTACCCCCAGGAAATCGATCGCCTCACGACAAACATTAATTCTCTGCTGTTGCAGGAACGCCAGCAAAAATCCCGCTACCGCAATGCCTTAGGCGACCTGGCACATAGCCTTAAAACGCCCCTGGCAGTTTTACAAAGCTCAACAAGTGGGCAGAAAAAAGATAACTTACAGGAGCAGATTAATCGCATGAACGCCATTGTTGAATACCAGCTACAACGGGCAGCAACCGCGGGTTCCAGTAGTCTGGGTAAATCGGTGAATGTGAGTGTCATCCTAAATAGAATGCTAGAGTCCCTGCAAAAAGTTTACCGGGATAAACCTGTCGTACTTAATATGAATATCGATGAAACATTATTATTCAAAGGAGACGAAGGTGACCTCATGGAGCTGCTTGGCAACCTGCTAGATAATGCCTTCAAGTGGGCATCTCAACGCATTGATATCGATGTACAGAAGCAGGATGAGAAACTGTTAATCAGTGTCAGTGATGATGGCCCGGGCATTGCCCCGCAACAGGCAAACGAACTACTCAAGCGCGGCGTACGCGCTGACCAGACCGCCGCCGGCCATGGTATCGGACTTTCGATTGTAGGCAATATTATCGATGCCTATAAAGGCGAAATACACATCGGTAAAAGTACCGCCGGGGGTGCCAGAATAAGTCTTATTCTTTAATCCAGCCAACGGCTCTTCGCACAGCATATAAAAAAACCTTCTTTATTTCCCATTCAGCCACCCTGTTCAGCCCCCATTCAGGTATACCATGTTGAAATGATCTCGAGTCTTAAAACTTAATTTTTAAATATTCGGGAGTATTTCAATGTCACTAAAATCAATAACAAAACTGATTTCCTGGGGAGTACTTGGATTACTCTCTTCAGCGCTGATGGCAGAAACCACAGATAGCACTCGTGCTTCAAGGTCCATCAGTTTCACCGCCAGTAACGAAATAAATAAGGACATTAAAGACGCCCAACTCAAACAGGCAGATGCGGTCATATTAACGCCATTAGTAAAAGATGGTTTTCGCGCTGAGTCGAAGGCACTTGAAAAAACAACCGCCGGTGTTAGCTACAGTCACAGTAATGACGTCTGGATTTATAATGCCACAACAAATTTAATTAGTGATTTTGATTACGATGGTTTTCATCACCGCTTTAGTGTTTCAATAGATGCAGATACCATTTACAGCTCAGCTTATGTGTATGCCAAACTCTATTTAAGTTTTGAAGGTGGCCCATGGAATTACTACGCCAGCAGCCAGGATTACTCAGTTCATTCCGACAGTGATATGGATATATTCACCATTGAAACTGAACTGGCGGAGGGTTTTCCCGCAGGTTATTACGATGTTCGCATTGAGCTATACGAAGCACATAGCAATGAATGGCTATTAAATTACGGCCCATACGATGACTCATCCCTGAACTCACTTCCACTTGAAGATAGCTATAACGATGATACATACATAAATATCAACTACCCGGTTATTGAAACAGGAATTGTGGTCGCCGGCTCAGGTTCTGCGAGCCTCTGGTTAATTGTAGTTGCTGCGTTCATCGCGGCTTCCAGACGCTTTAGTAAACATTAACAAGCGGTGTCAGCAGATCAGAAAATACAGCTGCAGTCACGGGCAATATTCTCTGATCTGAAAGTGCTTAAATTAAGCCCTGATGCACTTACAAATTAAATCAATCACTTCAGATTTCTGGTAATAATCATTAAGCGACGCTGGAGGATATTTTTGCCAATAAAAGCAGAAAAAAATGCACGTTGACAGCAAGTAAAAAATAAACAACCCACTAACCGAGCACTCTAAAACGAACTCACCCGCTCAATTAACCAGAACGATGAAAGCCCACCGATAGAATAGATAACCATCGTTTCTGCCCGCTCAATTAATTTTTGCTGATTTAGTTGATGCATAAACCAGGTTAGTAAAACTACCGTCATCACAAAGAGTATCTGACCCAGTTCAACACCAACATTGAAGCAGATAAGTGCAAGTGGGATTGCCTGTTGTGGCAAACCAACTTCGGCTAAGGCACCGGCGAACCCGAAGCCGTGTAACAGCCCAAAGATAAAGGCTATCAGCCACGGCCATTTCGCGGCCGCACCAGGGTGACCTTTTTTACTATGAACAATTTCCATTGCTAAAAACAGGATGCTCAAGGCAATGACCGCTTCGACAGGTTGTTGTGGAATGTGAACGTAACCTAAGGTTGCGCCGGCTAATGTAATGCTGTGCGCGACTGTAAAAGCGGTAATCGTTATCAGTAGTTTTCGATTATTTTTGACAATGAGTAACAGCGCGAAGACAAATAACAAGTGGTCAAAACCCAGCAATATGTGTTCAATACCCAACCATATATAAGTAATTGTGACCTGTAATGTGGATGCTTCGAGCGGAATTTTATAAAACCGATCTGATGGTGTTAGTTGAGCCGTATGGGATACACCGTTGTTAAGTTCCAGGTGTAATAATACATCGGTATTGGTTGCATCCAGCCCAGTGATGGATAAAGTTTTGTCCTGCAGGCCGCCTTCACAAAAAACCATCCAGCGTTGAATGTAAGATGCATTAACAAGTTGAGACGTTTGCTGTGTTTTATCAGTACAATTATCGGGGAGTTGTGCTTGCAGACTCAGTTTCTTAATGCCTTTTGCCGGTACTTTCCATAATACTGAAAAAGTATTGGGACTGTGTTCTGTTAATTCCAGATAACCGGGGCGAATCTCGTCAGCGAATGCAAAGCCCACAAAACAAAATAGAATAAAACCAAAAACTATTTTTTTCATTTTTGTCCAGCGCTTGCCATACTCTCTTTTTCAGGGCTGTTTGTTTCAGGTTTATTTTTTTCAGGACTGTTTTCATTGGGCGTTTTTTCGATAACAATGTCATAACGCAAACGCAGACTTTTGTAAAACGCTTCATTCATCAAACGTCGTTGCTCAGCTTGCCATTCATCTCTTACTTTACTGCGAACCGATTCCAGTTTGGGAAGACGTGCTGTAACTTTATGATCGATACGAACCAGGTGATCCCCATAGCCGGATGAGATTACACCTTGCCAGCTTCCAGTGGGTAAAGAAAATAACTGGCTTGCGAAATTTTTACCAAACAGTCGCGCAATATCATATTCGCTCACCTGATCGTATTGTTGTTTCAGCATCAGTGGGTCGCCGACTGTTTTGATGTCTACGCTCGAATCGGCCTGCTTTAATTTAGTTAAAAGACGCTTCGCATAATCCTGATCATCATCTGCATGTTTGTCCGGGTATTTTTTTAAATGCTTATTCGGATCGATGTAAATTTGCACGAAACTCATTTTCGCAGGCCGTTCAAATTGATCTTTGTGTGTCGCCAGATAATTTTCTAGTTCCGCTTCTGAAGGCTTTACTAATTCTGCAAGATCAGATGATATAAACTCAACTTTCTGTGCAAGGCGACGACGCACGATGCTATCATTTTTATCCAGTCCCATCGCAATGGCCTCACGGTACATCACTTGTTCACGAACCTGTTGTTCGATTAAACCTTGCAGTTCCTCCTGTGTCGGTAATCGCTGGCGCTTTTTTTCCCACAGCGTGATCATGCGATCAATTTCAGCTTCGTTAATAACAATGCGATTGCTTTCAACGACGCCTTCATTCTGTAGATTGTAAGTGACAAATAACACACCACCGATAAACAAAAAATGCAATAAAGGCTCACGTAACCACTTTTTCAACAAGGGTATATCTCCTTATTTATTCTGGGGCTTATACCAGATCGGTGAAGTATAAGCGCGTTCCCGGGTTATCATTGGTACCTTCTTATCTACTTTTTCATTGAAGCGCTTTGCGTCATAAGCCGTCCAACGCGGAGTTGGAATTTCGATAACACGAGCATAATAAAAAGCGCGTTGCTTAGAATCAAAGTCCGGGTCTTTCCAAACCGTGACTAACTCAGAAGCACCAATGGTATTGGTCCAGGTAGCATTTTTAACATCGACAGTATTGCCTACGGCTGGTAATTTACCCTTTTTGTCAGGTTTGCGATTACCAGACCAGACTACGTCGTAAACTTTTTCGTGAGTTTTATTTTTTTTATCTAACCAGCCTTTAACAATTTGCACACGATCCAGATTTCCGCTGTAGGGATCTTTTAATGCCGCCACCAGAAATGTGGGTGCCTTACCACGATTTGCTTTTTTCAAATCACCGCCCATGGGCACACCTTTACTGTAACCAATCAAACCTGGGTCACGTAACAGTGCATCTTTCCTGGTAAAATCATAACCTCCAAAAAACCTCACCGTCATTCGTGGGCCAGTGGTGGCATACACTTCCTTACGCTTCATCGCATCCCAGATAGCTTCACGGGTATTTTCCGTCGCCCAAACGGCTGCGTAGCCAGAAGACACCTGTTCCCAACCGTAGTATTTTATTTCACCGAAATTCCCGACAACCTGTTTCCAGCGACCCTTGTGAGGTTCTTTGCCACTGTGTTTACCAAAGAAGTTTTCTTCTTCAGCCGTCGCCAAACCAGTATGACTATCGGTTGACCCGACCATTCCGAATTTAAAAGGATTAGTGCCGAGCTTTTTCTCTAGCTTAAGTCCCTTCTTTAAAGCTTCGCGCGCATACTCATATTGCAACATCTGTTTTTTCTTGGGCACGGGCCCCAGGTTGCCCTTGTCCCATAACACATCGTAACCTGCAAATTCATCATTGGGCGACAAATATGGGTGGGACTCACCGTCACCTTTTATCTGGGTTACTTCATAAATCGGTTCCCAGCGAGCACGAGTTTTGGCATAACCTTTTGTTAAAGGTTTGCCCGTTACAGGATTTATTTCAGGAAACATAATGCCATTACTCACATTTCCATTATGTGCCAGAGCCAGTACTTTGCCGTTAGTCTTCTTCTCGTAATTAGCCATCCATTCCCAAAGATCTTCCGGATTAAAACTTTCTGCTGCGGTGAAGGGCAACATCTGTTTTGCGCGTTTACCGTTGTCACGATACAACACATTACGGTGCAGATTGTTGCCACCATCGGTGGATGTCCATTCATAACCAATAATGGTGCTAAAACGCCCCGGTTCATTAAACTTTTCTGCGGTATCAATGTAGCGTCCCCAAACGGAACGAACAAACTTGTCATCCGTTAATATTGCAGGAATTTTCTCACCCGTAATGCCGGCGAAGGTTTCAATCACTTCCATAGTTGCCGCTAGTGCCGCATCGCCACCTTTATTAATCCGGTTATGCCAGTCTTTTACTGTGGGGTCTTTTAATAAAGCAGGATTACCTTTGACGACTTCATCCATCGCGCCCATTGCATCTGAGTGATCTGCTATCACTAGCCAGTCCAGTGGCCGGGATAACTTAATGCGCTCACCATGAGACGTTGTAATCTCTTCACCACGGGCTAAGCGGTAAGCTTGTTCTGGCCCCATAGTGACACCAAATGCGCGCGCATCGAGTGAAAGACTGGTGTGTAAGTGGGTGTCACCCCAAAGTGCTTTGGTGGGATAGTTTTTACCGGCATAGGGTGAATAGCCAATACCTTTTAGTGGCTTTTTACCTTTTGTATCTATCCCCGCTTTAACATCCTCTTTACTGCCAAGAATGCTGCCAGCATAATCCGCATTGGCAGAACTTGAAATGAAGAGATGACAACTTGTAACGAATATTAAACATAACAAGCGAGTTGTTTTCATATGTAGATCCCTCTTGTTAATAGCGTGGTTTTGTTCAGTCGTCATACCGGCGGTTTTTTATCGCGCCGGTATGACGGTAAACTTTTTTTGTCTGTATGTTTGTATTACTTAACCCTTCGGCTTGTACCAAATCGGTGAAGTATAAGCACGTTCCTGATGAATTAATTTTGCATTCTTCGGAAGTTTTGCGCCCAGGCGTACCTTGTCGTAAACAATCCAGCGTGGTGTTGGTATTTCGATAACCCGGGCATAGTAAAATGCATTTTCTTTGGCATTGAAATTCGGGTCGGTCCAGACGGTAGCAAGCTCAGCAGCACCAATGGTGTTGGTCCAGTTGGCCGCTTCAAGATCAACCGTGTTACCCACGGCTGGCAATTTACCTTTGCGATCAGGTTTACGATTTCCAGACCAGCTAACGTCATAAACTTTTTCATGGGTCTTGCCTTTTTTATCCATCCAGCCTTTGACGATCTGTACACGGTCAAGGTTGGCGCCAACTGGGTCACGCAGAGCGAACACCATAAATGTGGGGGCTTTTTTACCTTTAGGCGCTTTCTTTAAATCGCCGCCCATGGGTACACCTTTTTCATAACCGCGAAATGCCGGTGCACGGCTGCGCAGATCATTATCGTTATAATCCCAGCCACCGAAGAAGCGCACTGCAATACGTGGCCCGGTGGTAGCATAGGTTTCCTTACGCATCATGGCATCCCATATTGCTTCACGGGTGTTTTCTGTCGCCCATACGCCCTGGTATCCAGAGGCAACTAACATGTCACCACTAATCTCTCCGAGCTTCGACTTAACAAAGGGATGTGATACCCGATCTTTTGAAGGTTCAACACTGGTGGATTTGCCGAAGAAATTTTCTTCTTCCGCGGTCGCCAGGCCCGTATGGCTGTCGGTTGCACCCACCATGCCAAACTTGTAGGGATTGGTGCCGAATTTCTTCTCCAGCTTGAATCCATTCTTTAGTGCTTCACGTGCGTATTCGCGCTGCAGCATGTCATCTTTCTTAAGTTGGGTGATATCCAGGTTGCCTACATCCCAGGTTCCATAGTCGGCAAACTCATCGTTAGGTGATAGTACAGGGTGTGTTTCACCGTCACCTTTTATTTGTGTCATTTCATAGAGTGGCTCCCACCGGGCACGTAATTCGACATAGTTCTTGTCAACCTTGCCACCGGCATAGGTCCCTTCTGTAGGGAACATCCAGCCGTTTGAAAGGTTGCCGTTATGTGAAATTGCTAACGCCTTACCACCGGTTTTTTTCTCGTAATCAGCCAGCCATTTATATAAATCCAGTGGATTCTGTGTACCATTGGGTGGCTGTGTTGTTAGTGGTAGCACCTGACGTGCGCGCTTGCCGTTGTCACGCAGGATAACGTTGCGGTGCAGGTTGAAACCTTTGGGCACTGACGTCCATTCGAAACCAATCAGGGCCGTAAATTTACCCGGGTCATTAAAGCGATCTGCGGTTTTGGTGATGTCGTACCAGAGATTATTGTAAACCTTAGAGCCGGGAGAATAATCGCTGACGAGTTTTTCCGGAACCTTCATCTGTGAGAAGTGTGTGATCAGGTCGAAAGCCGCTTCACCCGCAGCCTGACCTCCCTTCTTGAAACCTTCGTGCCACTCTTTACCTTTCGGTACCTTCAATATATTAGGAGTACCTTTCTGGATGTCCGTAGCTATACCCATCATGTCGGAATGGTCGGTGATTACCAGCCAGTCCAAAGGACGACCTAACTTGGCTTGCACGCCTCCCGACGCGGTTATTTCTTCGCCGCGTGCAAAACGATAAGCGTCTTCATGGCCAAGAATATTGCCGAACAGGCCAGCATCAAGTGATAGCCCGGTGTGCAGATGGGTATCTCCCCAATAGACATTACTCGGAAAATTACGCTGCGCATAAGGCGAATAACCCTTGCCGGGGTACAGGCCTTTGACCAGGGCATCGGGGGTTGGGGTGCCAACGTCTGAGGTCAGTGCCGCTGTTTCCGACGCTTGTGATGGCATCATATACATTAGAGACACCAGTAAGATACTGAAAATATATTTACATTTTTTCATAGTTACGCACTCCTTTCATTTAATAACTTATTCTTATTCTTATTTTTTAATATTCACGCACATAAAGTTTGTAAATAGTAATTGAGATGTTGGACTTATAACAGAATTTTTTATAAAAAATTCAATCATACCTCCTCTATAATTTAACTCACTCTCTATTGAAGGAAATTGTTTTATTTAGCAGTGACCAATGTGGGTACTGCACTCACCAGAACAACAAGTACATATACATGAAGTTATTTAACGGAAAACATCTTCATGATATATCTCCTGATTATCATTCATATGCTTTGTAAAATTTCAGGCTTGTGTTTCTATTGACAGGGTTTTGGAGGAAGCTTATCCACATCTGGCCTGTAATAACGAACCACAAAGTAATACGGTTCACCCGCATTTACTGGCATCCAGTAGGTACCATCTTTAGGATCTTTTACACTGAAAGTAACAGTGATATTTCCTTTCGCATCCGGTTTTGTATTATATGCGTTGTACAGGTCGTTTTTACCGGCGATAGTGTTACGTGTTAACGCACTGTAACGGGTAACTGACCAGAACAGCTCAACACCCTCAGGCTTATAAGGAAAAACAAACACTTCCTTCTTGTCACCCATTAAAACTTCATCATTGCAGTTTGTAAAGTATGGCGAGTAATAAGCATGATGAACAGGAAAACCAAGGTGACCGACCATAGCAGCCGCACGATATTCAGGGTCATTACTGTGTGCCTCTTTACTATCGATCGGGCCGAACATACCCGTATTGCCCGTCACACTAAACTTGGGCGCTACAGCACCAATATACTGACTCACCCGTTTATAATCTGCTTGACTAAAGTTTACTGCTGAAGCGAGGCTCTTTTTATTCTGCGGATAAACATCCTGTGTTTGCAGGGTGAACTTGATCGGGTTATCAATGGTTAGTTTTTTACTGCCTGCTGCCGTCAATTTAATCTTCTGCTGAATTTTAATGACATTGGCTATATCTTCAGGTGTTTTAACCTGTGCTCGAATAAAAAGGTGGGGATAATCACCGCGACTCTCGATCACGGTAGCACCTTCAGGAGCTTTCATATTTTTCCCTTTCCGCACAATAACATATTTACCAACAGGATGAATCTCGTCGTAAATAGTATAGTGTTCCTGATCAGCTATCTGTATCGAGAAGTAGCGGTCGCGCGCAACATTTGGTAGTTCTACTATGATGGGGCCATCCGTCAGATCTAGAACAGCTTTGGTGTAAATATGATCCAGCGCAGGCGTCACTACCGGGTCGGTTCCCTCGGTTGGTAATTTTGTGGTGTGGTGCAGCTTGTTTGTGCCCCCCGCCTGTTGTGCAGTTGTCTCCAGATACACAGCATGATGATAAACTTTAAAGGCCTGTAATTCTGCATCGCTGGGGCGCTCAACAGCAACCGCTATGTCAATAGAAATGGCGATAAGGGTAAAAGCAATAAATATTTTTTTCATTTTGAAATATCCCGAGTTTATTTTAGTAAATTATCAGCTATTTAATGATGTTTTAAATTTTATAAACGCACTCAATAAAAGGTCCCGCATAACAGTCGTTCTCTTCAAAACACCCCCCCATTTATTTAGGTAGCTTTAGAGTCCATGTATTAGTGTCGGCAATCTGGAGAGATTACACCCATGTAATAATTATTATGATAAATTTACACCACCATTAATATATACGGTGTAGTAATAAACCGTATTCGCCTGGTTTTATTCTTCTGGTTTCATTCTTCTGGCCATCCATATTACCATCAAAGTATGTACTAGCGCCGACGGCAGACAATTCATACTTGCCGCATTTCTTTCTATCACTTAATGCTAAAAAAAGTATGGGTAAAAAAGCTGCGATAAACACGCTCAGTTGCAGCCCCTTATTGAGCCAGATCAACCACCTTACCTTACAATCAGAAAAGAGAACTTAAAATTGATTATTCCGGTTAAAATTACACGTCCATTTTAGCTATACTAGTGATGAGTAAGCAATAGCTTTCTGATGTGGCTTATTATTACTGCAAAGGAAGCATATAGTATTCAAAATGTTGAAGAGAAAGATTTTTTTGATGACTCCGATCATGAGTCAGCCATCAGGTCAGATAATCCATTTAACAAAGAAAGCCTGGTTCTTTAACTTACTTGAAACCTGATTACCTTATACATTACCTTTATATTAATAAGATGGGATTAAGTAGTGAACGATTTTGCGGATGCTGAACAAATTACTCTACTAGGGATTGCACTTGCCATTGGATTGTTAATAGGCATTGAGCGTGGCTGGAAATCTCGACAGGTAAAAGAAGGTGGACGGATCGCCGGGTTACGAACCCATGGCCTCACCGGGCTCTTAGGTGGCGTAGCCGGTGTACTCTCACAATACCTTGGGGTAATGACATTTGGTTTTGTTTTCCTGGGATTTACTGCCGCCGTGACCGTTGCGTATGTTGTGCAGCAACGCGTTAGTGGTGATGTAAGTATTACCAGTCTGATTACAATGCTGCTTACATTTATGTTGGGTGCATTGGTCGCATTGGATCATGTGAATCTTGCAGCTTCTACCGCTGTAGTAATGGTTATATTGCTAAGATACAAGGATGTGTTACACCGTTGGTTACAAAAGCTGGAGGAACATGAGTTGCGCGCAGCTTTGCAACTTCTTCTGATTTCCATTGTGGTTCTACCCATTTTACCTGACCGTGGTTATGGTCCCTGGCAAGCCTTAAATCCATACGAAATATGGTGGATGGTGGTGCTCATAGCCAGTATTTCTTTTATTGGTTATTTGTCCATGAAAATTGCTGGGCCAGGTAAAGGCGTAATACTCACCTCTCTGGCAGCAGGAATGGCCTCATCCACGGCTTTAACACTGCATTACGCACGCTTAAGCAAACAACAGAAAAATATGCAAGGCTTACTTGCGACGGGTATTTTACTGGCTTGCGGCACAATGTTCCCACGTGTACTGTTAATATCAAGCCTGATAAATCCAGCGTTATTTAATCAGCTGATTACGCCTATGGCAGTGATGACTTTATTAATATTGATATCAGCTGCCATTGTCTGGCACAGAAATTCTGACCCGGCTCCCAGTGAGTTAACAGATTTAAAAAATCCTTTAGAGTTAAAACCTGCATTTATTTTTAGTGGTTTATTGATACTGATAATTCTCTTAGGAAAAACGGCAATACACTTCTTTGGTGATACTGGTCTTTATATTCTTGCTGGCGTATCGGGTATTGCTGATGTTGACCCTATCAATCTAACTCTATCCAGAATGAGCAAAGTTGATCTGTCACTTGACGTAGCCGTTTTGGGAATCGTAATTGCAACCTCATCCAATACGATGGTCAAAGCAGTGCTTGCCTCTTTTGTTGGTGATCATGCTATAAGAGCAAGCGTTTTTTTGCCATTATTAATGGCAGCAATAGCCGGTTTGATAACCGCGGTTTGGTAACGGCCTGGTTCGTGTAATAGACATTTCACCTATCCAATAAAATGATGAATCAATGTGTGACAATCATGTATTGCATTTTAATATCGCAGTTTTAGAATAGCTAATAACACTTACAATTTTTGTTATTCAAACAGTGATGAATGCTTGTGATGCAAAAGTCACTCAAAGAAATAAAAAATGGATGAAGACGTGAGCCCCACAAATACAAGACGCCACAACTGGCACAATGAAAATGAAAGTGTCGTACTTGAGTCACTGGATACCTCAACAAATGGTTTATCCAGAGAAGAAGCCACTAACCGACTTACTAACTATGGTCCCAACCGATTACCCGAACCAAAAAAACGTGGCCCATTATTTCGGTTTTTATATCAGTTTCACAATGTATTGATTTATGTATTGATTGCAGCAAGTGCAATCACATCTTTACTGGGTCACTGGGTCGATGCCAGTGTTATTTTAGGCGTCGTTTTTTTAAACGCGATCATTGGTTTTATACAGGAAGGTAAAGCAGAAAATGCATTACAGGCAATACGCCAGATGCTCTCACCTAATGCCATCGTCAAACGCGACGGTCAGCAAATCACTGTTCCGGCAGAAGATCTCGTGCCGGGAGATATTGTTATGCTGCAGTCAGGCGATAAAGTACCCGCAGACTTACGATTACTTCGTGTAAAAGGATTACAAATTCAGGAATCTGCACTCACCGGTGAATCAATCGCCGTGGAAAAAATCACAACACATGTCCCGCAGGAAGCTGTGATTGGTGATCGCAAATGCATGGCCTACTCGGGCACACTGGTTACTCACGGACAAGGCAGCGGTGTGGTTGTGTTTACGGGAGCACAGACAGAAATTGGTCACATTAGCACACTAGTGTCAGAGGTTGATTCGGTAACCACCCCCCTGTTACGTCAGATGGCTCAATTTGGCCACTGGCTCACAGCGGCTATTTTGATTATAGCAGCCGTGACTTTTATATTCGGTGTTTTAATTCGAGATTATGCCATAGCAGAAATGTTTCTAGCGGCGGTTAGTCTGGCTGTTGCCGCAATACCTGAAGGTTTACCTGCCATTATGACGATTACTTTGGCTATAGGTGTGCAGCGTATGGCCAGGCGCAATGCAATTATTCGAAAGCTACCCGCGGTTGAAACACTCGGTGCGGTTTCTGTTATTTGCTCGGACAAAACAGGAACCTTGACACGTAATGAAATGACCGTGCGTAGCATAGCAACCACAGACAATAAATTCGAATTGTGTGGCACAGGTTACGATCCTCATGGTGCCATTTTACAGAATGAAAAAGAAATTTTTGCAGAAAAAAACTTTATTTTAAACGAAGCACTTCGAGCCGCTATTCTCTGCAATGATGCATCACTGCAACAAAACAACGAACAATGGCTGGTACATGGAGACCCAATGGAAGGCGCTTTATTGGTAGCCGGCATAAAGGCAGGACTCGATATTGAGGAAGAAGCCAGGCAGTATCCCCGCACCGATCTCATTCCTTTCGAATCTGAACATCGTTTTATGGCAACACTTCATCATAGCCATAAAGGAGATGCATTTATTTTTCTTAAAGGCGCACCTGAAGATGTTTTGAAAATGTGTACTTTTCAAAGAACCGAGGATGGTGATCAACCTTTAATAATAACTGACTGGTTAACACTAATTGAAGAAATGGCTGAACTCGGCCAGCGCGTGCTAGCCATTGCGGTTAAACCTGTACGTAATGATCAAGTAGAGCTTAGCTTTCGTGATGTGAAAAATGGTTTAACCATATTAGGACTGTTTGGTCTGATCGATCCACCTCGCAAGGAAGCCATTGAATCGATAAAGAGCTGTCATAAAGCAGGCATACGCGTAAAAATGATTACGGGTGATCACGCTGCAACTGCCAAGGCTATTGCACAACAGTTAGAACTTGTTAATACTAACGATGTGCTTACCGGAGAAAACCTGGATAGCATGAGCGAGTCTGAAATACGCCAACGTGTGCTTGAAGTTGATATTTATGCACGGGTCAATCCGGAACATAAATTACTTTTAGTCAAGTTGTTACAGGCACAGCATTTGATTGTGGCGATGACAGGCGATGGTGTAAATGACGCACCGGCTTTAAAGCGAGCTGATGTTGGTACCGCTATGGGCCATAACGGCACTGAAGCCGCCAAGGAGGCTGCTGAAATGGTGCTCGCTGATGACAATTTTGCATCCATTGCACATGCGGTTGAAGAAGGCCGAACAGTGCATGACAATCTTAAAAAAGCTATTTTATTTATTCTACCTACGAATGGTGGTGAAGCATTAATTGTTCTCGCTGCTATTTTGTTTGGCTTTCATCAACTACCTTTAACCCCGGTGCAAATTCTTTGGGTAAACATGGTTACGGCTGTTACATTAGCGCTATCACTCGCTTTTGAACCACCAGAAAAAGATGTTATGAATCGTCCGCCGCGTGATGCCAAAGAACCGATGCTGACACCCTATTTAATTTGGCGCATTATATTTGTCTCTGTAATACTTATGGTTGGCACGTTTGGCCTGTATCTTTGGGAAATGCAACAGGGTATGAGTATTGAACATGCACGCACAGTGGCGGTAAATACACTGGTTATGTTTGAGATATTTTATCTGTTTAATTCTCGCTACATTAGCGCACCGGTTCTCAACTGGAATGGATTAACAGGCAATCGCTATGTGCTGATGGCCATTACTTTATTGATTATACTTCAGCTAGGTTTTACCTATCTTGAAAGCATGCAATCTTTATTTGGTACAAGGTCAATTGATATACATATATGGATGCGTATTTTACTTGTTGCCTCTTCAGTGCTGTTTTTAGTTGAATTAGAAAAACACTTTTTATACTCAAAGAAAAAACAAAAAAGTAAACGTTAAAATGAGCACCCACAAACACTTTAACTTCGTTAAATGTCGGAAGAAGGTATTATTATGAAGCGATTTAAAAACATTCTTTGTGTTGTTAACACTGATCTTAAACATGATACTGCTCATAACCATGATACTGCACTAGAACACGCAGTAAAATTAGCCGAAAGTAATCAGGCGCATCTTACTGTAATTACAGTAATTGATGACGTCCCTGCTAATTCGGAAATTCATAAAATATTTTCTGAAGATTTCAATGAAAAATTAATAATCAACTATCAAAACAAACTAGAAGCATTAGCTAGACCCTGGAGCATGAAAATCCAGTTACATATGAAGGTATTAACAGGCATAACTTATTTAAAAATCATTCATGAAGTTCTCAGAAATAGTCATGATTTAGTAATCAAAATGACAGAAAACAAAGGCTTTATAAACAGGTTTTTTGGAAGCAACGACATGCATTTATTACGCAAATGCCCAACACCTGTATGGCTAATTAAACCTGGGGCACCAGAAAAATATCAACGAATATTAGCCGCCGTAGATGCTGACAATTATTATCCGGATGAAGAACTGGAAACAAGAAAATCACTCAATTCTCAGATTCTAGAAATGTCGAGTTCGTTAGCATTATCAGAGTCTGCAGAACTACATATTGTTCATGCATGGGAAGCGCATGGTGAGGATTTGATGAGAAGCGGAATTATGGCAAAGCCAGAGAAGGAAGTCATCGCTTATGTTAAAGCAGTCGAACAGAGACACCGTGAAAATTTGAATGCTCTATTTGATGAAATGGGTGAGAAACTGGGGAAAAACACTTTGAAATATCTTAAACCCCAGGCAACACTTCTTAAAGGTAATCCACGCGAAAATATTTCCGAATTTGCCAGAGAAATTACAGCAGATCTGGTGATAATGGGAACAGTTGCACGTACTGGGTTACCAGGATTTTTTATGGGAAATACTGCAGAAAGTATTCTTAACCAGCTTGATTGTTCAGTACTCGCAATTAAACCACCTGGATTTAAGACGCCTGTAAAACTGGATAAATAAGAAGGCATAATCTTTTCAGTTTACGATGAATGACTTAATACTTACAGCTACCCATGACTCCGACTAACCGAAATAACATTCGAAAGCTGATTAATTTTATCCATCACCCGCCCCAGTTGATCCAGATCTGAAATCTCTGCGGTGATTGTCATATCTGCAGTTTGCTCACCTTTATTTGATAAGGTGTTGACGCCAACCACATCAACTTTTTCATCGCTTAGCACTTTACTCACGTCACTCAGTAAACCCTGGCGATCAAAAGCTTCTACATGAATTGATACAGTATAGGTTTTATGTTGCGCATCTCCCCAGTCTGCTTCTATCAAACGATCACATTTATCTTCTTCAAGATTTATAATATTGACACAATCTCTTCGATGTACCGCCACACCTTTGCCGCGGGTAATAAAACCAATAATTTCATCACCGGGCACGGGCTTGCAACAATTAGAAATGGTCGTTAATAAATTGTCCACGCCGCGAATGCGAACCTCATCTCCACCGAGTGATTTTTTTGTTAACTTAACCGGTTTTGCCATTAACGGAATAGTTTTCTTTTTATCTGAAAACACATCGTGTAAAACATTGGCTAACTGACCCGATGTTATATCGCCTCGACCAATGGATGCATAAAAATCATCGGCGGTGGCGTGCTGATAATGATCCAGCATTTTCTGTAGCGAAACTTTTGTCAGGCCCAGACGATTTAATTCACGTTCGTAGCAAGCTTTTCCATCAAGTATATTTAATTCATAATCCTGATGTTTAAACCAGCTTTTAACTTTTGAGCGGGCGCGTTTGGTTTTTAAATAACCCAGATTTGGATTCATCCAGTCGCGACTTGGGGCCGCTTTATTACCGGTTAATACATCAACCTGTTCGCCATTTTTTAATTCGTAGGTTAACTGAACAATGCGCCCATTAACTTTTGCACCGCGGCAGCGATGGCCTATTTCGGTATGCACAATATAGGCAAAATCTAACGGCGTAGCGCCCCGGGGTAAATCGAGAACCTTGCCTTTGGGGGTTAAAATAAAAACCCGGTCAGGAAATAGTTCGGTGTGAAAACTATCAATGAGCTCTTCATCTTTTGTTTCATTTGGGTCGAGTAATTTACGCAGTGATGCAATGCCTTTTTCCAGACCATCACCTCCACCACCGCCTTCCTTATAGCGCCAGTGAGCTGCCACCCCAAACTCTGCAAACTCATGCATTTCACGGGTACGAATCTGTATTTCAAGGGGCTTTCCCAGGGGACCATACACCGCTGTATGTAATGACCTGTAGCCATTTTCTTTCGGGTTAGCGATATAGTCATCAAACTCCTGTGTGATGTGTCGCCAGCGACCGTGCACTATTCCGAGGACAGAATAACAATCAGCAACCGCATCCACGGTAATTCTTACTGCGCGCACATCAAACAATTCGTTAAAATCTTTTTGTTTGCTGGTCATCTTTTTCCAGATGCTATAAATGTGTTTCGGGCGTCCGTAAACTTCCGCCTTTACCTCATTTGCATCCAGCATTTCAGTAATTTCATTGACCGCACTATTAATATAAGTTTCACGCTCATCGCGTCGCTCTTCTAATAATTTTGCAATGCGTTTATACGTTAAGGGCTCAAGAAAACGAAATGAAAGATCTTCCATCTCCCATTTTAACTGCCCTAAACCTAATCGATTCGCCAATGGCGTAAATACATCTAGTGTTTCTTTTGCAATAAGCTGGCGTTGTGGAGTATCTTTTCCCGCGAGCAGTCTTAAGCGCTGCACCCGGTAGGCAAGTTTAATTAACATAACTCGTACATCATCCACCATCGACAAAAGTAGTCGCCGTAAGCGCTCTATTTGTTGCGGTGAATTGTCGCTCATATTTTCAATATGAAAATCGTGCAACCAACGAACTTTTTTGACCAGATGATAAACTTCTTCGCTATACTCCTGGGAAATACTTTCTATAAACTCCGTTTTATTCAGACGAAAGTCGCCGAGTAAAGTCACCAGCAGTGTTGTTTTATCAACACTTAATTCCGCCAGTATTAACGCCACTTCAAGACCGCTGGGTAATACCTGCTCCGAGGCGGGCAAATCCCAGATTAACCGGCACGCACGGATCAGGTTCTGGTCACTTCCACAGAAGGAGGTTAGTTTTTTTAGATACTCATCAAATGTGTATTGATGAGTGATATCGGGATGGGCCCTAGTATTTAACATGGGTATTTAAACATGGCTATTCACCACGTAACTCAGTTAGTAACTTTGCGGGCAAAATTAATAACTCACTTACTGGCAATTCTCACATCGTCCGTAAATAATTAAACTGTGTTCTGAAATGATAAAATTATTAATTTTGGCAATTTGATTCTGATGCTGCTCAATAACATCATCCATAAATTCAACCACTTTACCGCAACTGGTACACACCAGATGATCGTGGTGCTCGCCCTGATTTAATTCAAACACCGCCTGCCCGCCTTCAAAATGATGGCGTGTTACCAGACCTGCACCTTCAAACTGGGTGAGCACACGATAGACGGTTGCCAGACCAATTTCTTCATTTTGACTAAGCAGCGCTTTATAGAGATCTTCTGCACTCTGGTGACGTAAACTTCCCGACTCCAGCAATTCCAGTATTTTCATTCGTGGCAGGGTTACTTTCAAACCTGCCTTTTTTAAATCAGCGGTTTCCAAATCAAACTCCTGCTGTTTTTTGGGGGGGATTTAGTTTATTATTCTCAACCCTCATTATACCCAAATCTAGATACGTATCATTAATATATGCAAAAGAATCTCAT
>Ga0316205_10000227_pt1 | contig 118758 bp, 103 predicted proteins | sample 3monthpyrite_MG_FD_204941 | JGI IMG/M metagenome (GOLD analysis project Ga0316205, IMG submission 204941) | Microbial mat bacterial communities from mineral coupon in-situ incubated in ocean water Damariscotta River, Maine, United States -... | ecosystem: Environmental > Aquatic > Marine >...
GCTAAACAGGTCTGGATCTTTAAAACCACCTGAAAAATCTACATCGTTGATATCAGTAAGCCAACCTCTAATGTTGTATTTGTAATCTACCTCTTGCAGTATTTGATCGGTAACACCCACAAGCTGTACATCGGCCACCTCCGAGTTGTAGGAGTACAGTCCCGCCTTTCCTGTTAAGGTTGAAGTGTCATTAAAAGCAATAGGAGACCCTAGTACCGTCGATCCTTTTCTGAAGTAAATTTGCGTGCCTTGCCGTACTACTGAGAAAAGATCTCCCGCCACATAGGTGGTAATCCCAGATGCAATCGTTGTGTTGCCAGATACCAAATCTACCGTTCCATCTCCGCGAATATAAATAGCAAAATCAAAATCGCCCCATCCATTATTATTACTCCCGCCAGTATCAACAAGACCTACCTTATAATGCCTAAAATTGGCATGCACCACCGTGAAAAGAATGCCACCATTTTCCAGTATCTCCCCTCGGGTCTTGGCACCACTATCCCAAGCATTAGCACTAGAGTTTTTGGCTATATTCCCCTGAGCGGTTACATCGGCATTGGTGATATCGGTATAACCATCTACATAACTATCGCCTCCCACACTTTTTTGAATAAGCTGTCCCAACTCATCGTACAGATTCTCTGCAATGAGTTGCACCGACTCGTCATCTATCTTTTGATGGTGCGTTAACACTCTTCCCATATGATCGTAGGTAAAATAATCTCTGGTCTCTATGGTAGGTAAGGTTACTTTGGTGTGGCTACTTACGGTCTCTGTTGGTTTTCCTGTAAAATCTAATAGGCTCTCAGAAACATCACTGGTCTCCAAATACGGGTTATCCGTCTCCCCATAGATGGGCTGCCCTTTATCATCATAGCCTGTGATGCTTGTAATCCATGCCGTGGCTCCTACAACAGGGCCGCTGGGTTCAAGTACACGTACCTTGCTTACCGTAGGTATGCCCTGTAAATCGTTTGAGATAGTTATTCCATAACTCGTGGTTGCAGGCACACTCATACCAGCCGTATCTACATAATCATCATAATAATTAATGGTGAGTACTGTGAGATTACTGCTGGGGTACACATCATTGGAATAATACATGTCTGTGCCGCCTACATCCAGTACAGAACCACGGGTTTCATAGATGGCGGTAGCACTATTGGAGTTGTTTTCAAGGTTTTCCCAGGCACCACTAATTATGGTAAGCCCCGTATACGCTACCCGCCCCAAATGATCATATTTGGTAAACGACCACTCATCGGAGAGTCGCTGTATGGCATCTTGCGTTAGTATGGGCTGATTTAACTTGTTATAGATAATACGCTCGTATCCCTTGCCCGGTATCTTTTTCCAAACAAGACGGTTTCTATAATCGTATTTGTACTGATACCCCAAATCATCGAGTACTTGCTGTGAGGTTCCGTTCTGATATTGACCTATAATAATTTCTGAAGCCTCAGGCGATAATACATAGGTCAAATTCCCATAAGAATCATAGATATAATGCGTGTCATGCGCCACATTGTTATCAAAGTTTCTTTTTAGTACCACACGCCCACTCTTGTCGGTAAACTCTTGGGTAGTATGGTCGTTTCCATCTGCTGGCTTCCAGTTTTCATCCTTGGTCACTGTTTTAAAGAGCTCATTGACTCCATAAAACCCATCATGAACCAATGATGGGGATTGCGTATTTCCCCCTACAAAATTAACAGAGAATTGAAGCACTTCACTGGCCCCATTTGTCAAGTATTCAAACTTTATGGTATGATCGGTATCAAGGGTCTCATCCACCGCCCAAAGGTCACCTGGAGCACCTTGTTCATTGGTTCTAAACAATGGAGACCGCTCATAAGAAATCTCGCTGTACGGATTGCTCGTGTTTTCATACTTGGGTGTATTATAGAACGTTGAGATGTTGGTCTGTAGGGTCGCTGGATCTATATAATCTGCATTGGCTCCTACGCTACTCGCCCAAGGCAAATATTGTTTGGGCTGTAGGCCCATTTCGTCATATTCTGAGTAACTAACAATATTTTCTCTGGCTCCACCCCCTTGCACGCCAACGCTTTGCATGGGTCGGCCCAATCCGTCATAATAGGTGATCGCTACTATTTTGTTATCCGGATGACTCGTTCCGGTGGTGGTTGGCACCTGATAGGTGGTGGTTTCCACATAATTTTCGGTGATGGTCTGTCCGTTCACAACGACACAGGCCAAAAGTACTAGGATATATATTAAATTTTTCATGGTGCTTCGTTGTTAATCGGTTACTAAGTTGTAATTGAACTCCTTTAGAATCTGGTTGTCTTGATTCCTGATACGTTCTATACGATCACGGGCATCATACTCATAAAAAATAGTATATCCTTTAGGGTCTGTCTGGCTGGTAATGCCAATAAATGGATCATAGGTGTAGGTAGTCACCATGGCACCAGCCAATGCCGGATCATCTCTCAGTGCCTGCTGTGCCGCAATAAGGCTGGTTTGATTGGTCGTGTTTTGCAAGGTGCTTATATGGCCTACTGGAATATCACTGAGGGCAATCCCTTGAAGTTTGGCCACTGGAAACTGCCTGTCATACCCCCAAATAAAACTAACGGGGTCAATGGGTATCAGTGGAGAAGGACCGCCACCGTCTGTGTCGTGCTTGGCCGTATAATACTGGGTGATATTGCCATAGGTATCATACTCATAGAACATGCGGTCTTCCAAACTGCCACTACCTTTGGCTCCTTCCAAACGCTGGGGTTTATAATCGCCATTGTTAGAAGCATAATTTGTCTGAATAGTTTGATGTAGCACATTATTTTCTTTGACCTCTTGCTTTGTCACCTTACCAATTTGATTGGCATCGACCATCTCTGTATAAGGACTTCCCACCAGATCATAGGGATAATAAAAAATCTGTTTTATCACATCTCCTTTGCTATCGGTAATCGTTGTTTCTTTTAACTGAAAATAATCATCATAACTGTTTTGAGTTGTAGTAGTAACTTCTTTATTTTCTGAAGAAATTGCTGTGCTCACTACTGTTTGCGGTACAAAATCTATATCGACCTCACGATATTGGGCCATATAAAAGAAATCATCATTGGTACTTCCGTCTGCCTCTGGAGGTGTTACACCTCCTGACAGATTGATATCTATTCCCGGAGCTTGTAAAGCCGTTATATATTGAATTTTATAGGCCATTTTCACACTGTACGGATGGTTCGCCGCCACAGGATCAACTGTTCTTATTAAATAAGAGCTTGTCTGCGTTTGAAGGGAATCATAATCAATACTGGTTACCATGTACTTATAGGTGTCCACATTACTGGTTTTGCCCAATTGAAGGTCTGTTCCAGTAGGTGTAAACGGATACGATATGGCACCATAATTAATCGCTGAAGGACTAAAAGTCGTGTCTGTATATCCATAGGTGAAGCGTTCTTCTTTGTCTTCTCCAGAGTCATTTCCGGTACTTCCTATTACACTAAAAATGAGTGATCCATCTGGGTTTTGATCTGTCGGATACGGGTAAACGATTATATTGGGACCTCCATTATCAACCTCAACCAATTCCATTTTAGGGAACTGTTTCACCTCCTGGTAGAACAGGGGGACTCCGCTATTTAAATTTACCGGATTGTAGTATTTAGAAAGGTATACTGTTCTATCAAAAAAGTAACGATAGGTAGTTTCATAATCACTGGGTATGCCATCATAGCAGTCATATAATATATCAACTTCATAGGTGTTCTGCCCTTTGGTCAATTCAACGCCTGTAGAAAGACCGTTCTCGTCGTTATAATCAAAAAGTTGTTGTGATGCCACTCCTTCAGAATTCACATGCGTAATTTTCTTTACACGAATGCCCCCAGTAGCCGCATTTATAAAGGGGTCTCCACCACCGGCATTGGGCGGATCGTAAAACTGAACTAAAATTTCGCCGTTAGATCTGGAGTTACGATTGTTATTGGCAGCAATTGAAAATGTATAAGTACCTGCATTTATTTTTATGTAGCCGCCACTATCACCCTCCATAATGGCAGGTAAGCTTGTTCCCCCTGGGTCAATATCGTCCACTAGACCTACACAAAATCCAGGAATAGGAGTGGAGGTTGTTCTAAGCTCCATAGCTGCATTGTAATACTGAGAAGACGAAGGTGGTGGCGATGGATTGGTACATCCCGTATTGGTTATAGTGGCGCTTATGTCAGAATTAATATCTAATCCTTCTATTTTATGCGAAACCAAAGCAATAACAGGATTGGCAAAAGTATAGGTAAAACTGACACTCTTACTGATGGGCGCCGAACTTTCATTATCTGTTTCCAATGTCAATAAAATCTGACGATTTGGAGTATATGTTTCATCCTCAATTTCAGACAATAATTTCTTTACTTGATTTTGCTGGTATTTAATATCTGTATAACCTCCTGTAGGGTACTTGATGCGTGTCATGGCGCCCGCCTGTGCAGCAAACATATTTGGACGCTTATCCGCACTAAGAGATGAGTTAGGGATATTAATCATATAGGTATTAGGGCGCCCGTTGTAGAAGCCCCAATAATCTTGTTTCTTGGGAGCGTCTGCAAGCCCTGTTAAAAACTCCGGCAAAACTCCAACATTTGAATACTCAAACTCATAATAGAAAAAACCATTTTTGGTCACCTGGGTAAGTACATCTCTATTTCCGTCATAGGTCAAATCATAATCATAAATGACCTGACCCCCGCTATCCTTTACTAAAATTTGTGTAAATACATTTCTAGCCGTATTATTTGCCAAGGAGAGTTCTATACTCCCCGTAGGAAATGTTAGTCCCAAGAGCAATTTACGCTCCATTAAGGTATATTGAATTGACTCCTGATAACCATTTTCAGTATCATTCATCGTCATACAAGTACCGGGTTGGTTATGGCCGGGAGCTCCACTATTTTTATACGCAAAAGCACTATAATCATAATTGTGATAGGTGTTATCTTGATAGCTTAACGTAATTATCTGGTTGTTTGGAAAGGTCACTTTTGTCAGTTGCCAAGCCGAAAAATACCCGAACACATTGTTTTCACTATATACGGGTTCAAGATCTTTGGGTTCGTTGATCTCTACCTGATCAAAAAGATATTCTATCCCTTGGTCATCGGTGACGGTAAAGCTTCGAATCTCTTTTCCGTAATATCGAACACCTACAGGCGGCGGTCTAACATCAGATAAATGGGTAGTCTGTGGATTAGGGAAACTTACTGTATAATTATGCTTAGACAGATATACTGGGTTGTTATTAGCGTCTATTTTAAACTGAAAACTGACACCCCCTACACTCACTGAGTATACATCCAATTCGGTGTCTGCCCTGCCATCTATCACATCTTGTCCCTGAGAGTACAGGATATCATTTCCCGCAGTAATCACATCTACATAATTGGCATTATTAGTACCATAGATACCATAGGGGTTGTAATCGGCAATTCCCCGAACTTCTCGGGTGACCACTCCACCGCCTGATAATAGCCAACCCAATCCGGCAAGGGAGGGTTTGGCCTCCAATACCAATCCGGCATAGCGATAATTTAAATGAACGGGCCACGAATAGCCGCCTCGAATGGGGATGTTGAATACGGGAACCTGAAAGCTCATTTGTCCAGCACTCATATTTACCGGGATGTTTCCGTATTGATGAATTTTTCCTGCTTCAGGTGAAACAGGTGTTACCGTTGGGGGCGCAAAATCCTCAGAGGAACTTGTACCACCTCCGGGTTGTGCATAGGTGCTACTTAGACATAGCAGCAGACCTATAAGAACAAGTCTTACTTTCATTACATTTAGATTTTAAGATTAATAAAATGCGCTAATAGTACCAAATAGGGAATTTGGTCTAGATAGCTGTATCTAAATGTCGGGGGGGGCTATAAATGTATGAATTTTTTTATTACATCAAAAAATAAAATATAGCACCAACTACATAGCGTCTGTTTTTCGGGTAAGAAACAACTGGTATTTTTAAATAAATAAAAAGGGGGAAGTCTTGGCTATACTATAGATGGCAAAAAACGTACTACATCTTAAATACCCAATCTGCAGGGTTCAATCTTTTTTCATTTTTGTAAATAACAAACTTTGTGACCGTCTTTTTACTCACAGGATTGGTAAAAATGGTGCCCAATTCTTGCTTGGTGCGCACTGCGTCACCCTTCTTTACGGTGATATTTATCAGATTTGAATACACACTTATAAAATTTCCGTGCTGTATATAGACGGACCTATTGGCGCCTTTTATCTGTTGGATCTCCAACACCGTTCCGTTAAACACCGCTCGTGCCTTGGCACCACTTTCGGTGGCAATCTCAACCCCACTACTAAAGGTGGTGATATTGGGTAATTGTGGGTGGCGTCTTTTGCCATACCGCCGAATCACCACTCCTTTCTCTACAGGCCATGGCAGCTTCCCTTTGTTGGTATTAAAACTCGCGCCCAAGGCTTTGGCCTCTGCCGTTAACGCAAAAGTGGTGGCACTGCTCTTGGCGGCTCTGGTGTTGCCCGTTGTTGTTGTCTTGTTGGAGGCAGCAATGGCCGCGCGAATCACTGCATCTATTTGCTTATCGATCGCATCGGCTTCTTTCTGCTTCTTTCGTATTTGAGCTGCAAACTTGCCTTCGTCTTTTTTAAGGGTAGCCACCAAGGCTTCTTGGTCTTTCTTTTCTTGATTGAGGCGCGTTCTGGCAATCTTATTTTCTTCAACCAACAACTGCTTCTCATTCTTCTGCTCAATAAGTCCCGTGTTCAATATTTGCAACTGCTCGTTCTTATTCTTAATGCTCTCGCCTTGCTTTTTCCGATGCTTCGTATACTGTTTCATATACTGCACTCGCTTATAGGCCTGCAAAAAGTTTTCCGCAGATAATAAAAACATAATCCTACTTTGCTGAGACTTACTCTTATATGATTTTTGAATCATCGCAGCATAGTCCGCTTTCAATGCGGTGAGTTCGTCCCGCAATTGCTCCATTTTCTTGAGATTGTCATTAATCTCCCGCGTCAATAAATTGGCCTGCTGGTTGGTCACACGAATCAAATTCTCTCGTGCCGAAATACGCTGATTAAGGTCTTCTACCTCGTTCAACACCGATTTCTTTTCGCCTTGTGTTTTAAACAGCAAGGAGTTAATCTGTCTAATCTCGTTTAAGATCGTCTGCCTCTGTTCTTCCAGTTCCTTTTGTTTTTTGGACTGCGCCATGGTTGGCAAGGCCATCAATAGAACGAGGGCAGTTAGTATGTAGACAAAACGATGGTTCATGGGTTACAACTCAATTTGTTCATATCCTTCCGGTATAGTAAACGGAAAACTTAAAGAAACATTGAGCTCTATCTTTTTATAATTTACTTCTATCTTAGTTTTGCTGTCTCCCTCAGTGGCATTTATGGTTATGTCTGAAGGATAAAAAGACCCTTCCAATTGTTGGTACGCGCCATAGTTTACAGACAATACCCGATTGTCTTGCGGCTGTGAAAGTGTCTCTTGTGACACTTTAAAGTTGGACGGAAACAACAACAGGGTATGTATAAAATTTTGAGGTTGCCGTTTGGGCAACACTCGGTGTTTGTTGACCACTACGGAAGCTGCATATCCCGCCGTGTTGAGGTCAAAAATGGTTTGCCCTAACAGTATATTTTGTGCCTTCTGAAAGTCTAACTCGGTGCCCAACCAATTGCTTAGCAAGGCGAAATCGCCATCAAAGTAGGTGTTAGATACCTTTTCGTAATAGCTCACACGGTCGGGTGTGATTAAGACCTTGGCTAAGGTAATTCCTAACAATGAGGCCTTTACCCAAATTACCTTGTCTTTTTCCATGCGCACACTTACCGTAACACTCTGCTCCTTCTTTTCGTCTTTATACACCACAAATACACGGGCCGCCAAGGTTTCAAAATTAGGCTCGGCTCCTTCATGGGCTTTTATAAGATCTCGAACGGGCATGGCTTCGGCCGTAGTTGAACCTATCACCGCTTTACCGCCTTTACAAGCACTTAGTAGCATAAGAAGGGCCAATGTAAAAACCAATCGTAATTTCATCTGTGTACCATGTTTGAGAAATGAAAAGATGGGATGCCCAAGCTATTCACTTTGGTGGGTTGGTAATTTCTTACTTGGCGTTTCATAGGTGCGGGGATTTATTATTGCCGTCCGTCCGGTAGGTTAGCGGCTTTTTGGGCATAGAAATCGGCTTTGTTCTGATCTCCTTTTTGCAAATATGCCAGGTTTAATTGTTTGTAGAAGTCGCGCTCCATATCAGGGTCATCCAGCAAATAATCCACCCCTGTTTCCAAGCTTTCTATAGCGGCGTCTGCATTTTGAACACCAATATTGGAGACCCCGTTTAGTAAATACAATAGGGGCTGGGCCGGAAAGATCTCCAAGGCAGTATTGCTTAGCTGAAGGGCTTCTTCGTATTTTTTTACATCAATCTGCATGAGGAGCGTATTCTTCACCAGGGTATAATTATCAGTATCATTCGCCACGCCTTTTTCATAAAAAAGCAGCGCCTGTTCTTTCATGTTTTTTACGGCGTAGTAATTCCCTAATTGTTCATAGACCTTACCATTATTCTCTTGCGCAAATAGGGACACGATAGATTCTAATTCGGCTTCGTGCTCGGGATTCGTTTTTACAAACTGAAGAAAGTCTGCCAACACTTTGTATTTGTTCTCCTGATCTATTTTTGAAGACTGAAATACGTTCTTCATGGAGACAATGGCCTCTGCCGAATTTCCTTCGTCTAAATAAAATTTATACAAGGCAAGATGTACCAATTCTGAAGTGGGCTGATTTTTCAAGAGCATCTTTGCCGTTTCAAAGGCCTTTGCCGTATTTCCTTGTTCGCTATATAGAAAAATTAAGTTGAGGTAATCCTGTTCTTTCTTCGGATTGGCATCAATGCGTTCTTCCAACTTTTCGATCTCCCCAGATGTATTTCCCGTAAGGCGATAGATATTGCTACGTAAAACATCTCTATAATCGCTCACCCCCCAAAGCACATCCAACTCGTCCAGAAGGGCTAAGGCCTTGTCATATTGTTGGGTGCGAGAATATAAATTGGCTAGGTCTTCTTTGTAATCCGGATCCTGCTGAATGAGACGTTGCACCAACGGAATGGCTGCTTCGTAATCTTTCTTTTGATAATAGAGGTCGTATAGCGCCTCCATCACATCCAAACGGTCTCCTTGTTTGTCTAATACTTTCTGAAAATTGGATTCGGCTTCTTCAAAGCGTCGCAATTGGGTGAGGTTTTTCCCCATCTCAAAATAGACCACTGCTTTACTTTCTTCATCTTCCTTAGCGGCTCTTTCGGCCTTGTCTAAAGCCGTCAATGCGAGCTCATAGTTTTCGATCCCTTTTTGCTTCAGCGCTTCAAAGAAATTTTCCTGAAAGGCATCACTCACATTGCCCAAATCATCGGTAGGTGGTTCCAGCTCTTGCGCATAGACCACACTTCCGAAAATCATTCCGAAGAAAAAAAGAAGGGCTGTGTTTGTAGTATCTTTCATATTCACTCCTCAAGCTTGAGCTAGCTAAGCTGACTGTAATCTCCTATGCTTACGTTTGTAAAACGACCGTTGAATACCGCATGGTTCCCGATCATAGCATTGTCTAAAGTAGCATTTTTCACTGTGGCTTGTGTTTGTATTATACTATTTTTAACGTTACTATCCTCAATTATTGTGCCCGAGCCAATAGAAGCATAGGGCCCAACCGTGCTGTTTTTAAGCACAACACCTTCTCCTATAAAACAGGGAGGGATGATTTCTGACCCTTCTAGCCTTACAGAATTTGCGATGAGCACTTCGTTTCTTTCGGCCAAAATGGTGAGCATTCGGCGGTTGGTTTCTACCGTAACTTCTTTGTTTCCGCAGTCCATCCATTCTTCCACAGTTCCCGTTTTGAAGATCTTTCCGCTTTGCATCATTCGTTTGATACCATCATTAATCTGGTACTCTCCGCCGTTGATAATGTTATTATCCAAGACATATTGCAGCTCTTCTTTCAGCACACCAACGTCTTTGAAATAATAGATGCCTATCACTGCCTGATCGCTCACAAAAGTGCTTGGTTTCTCAACCAGCTCGGTAATCTCTTCCTGTTCGTTCAGGTTTACAACACCATAGGCTTCTGGGTTGGACACTTTTTTGGTCCAAATAACACTATCCGCCTCTTTGTCTAGGTCAAAACTGGCCTTGATCAGTGTATCTGCATAGGCGATCACTGCAGGGCCCGAAAGGGACTCCTCGGCACACATAATGGCATGCCCAGTTCCTTTGGGCTCCAATTGCCTATAGATGCTTGGCTTGGCGCCCAGTTCTTGAGCCAAGGCTTCTAAACTGTGTACAACTTCATCGCCAAAAAAGGCGGGGTCTCCCAAAATAAAGGCAATCTCCTCAATGGGTTCGTTGAGAATTCCTACAATATCTGCGACCAACCGATGTACGATGGGTTTTCCGGCTACGGGAATTAACGGTTTTGGAACCGTTAATGAATGTGGACGAAGGCGTGATCCGCGACCCGCCATGGGTACTATAATCTTCATGATTTTTATTTGGTTCCTGTGCTGCCAAATCCTCCGGCACCACGTGTGGTTTCTTCTAATACTTCGGTTACTTCCCAGTGGGCTCTTTCATGTTTTGCAATCACCAATTGGGCAATGCGCTCTCCATTTTCTACCTCAAATGTTTGGTTGGAAAGGTTAACAAGGATCACTCCTATTTCACCTCTATAGTCGGCATCAATGGTTCCGGGCGCGTTTAGTACCGTGACTCCTTTTTTAGCGGCCAAACCACTTCGGGGTCTCACCTGCGCTTCATATCCTATGGGCAATTCAATAAAAAGACCTGTTTTTATAATGGCCCTTTCCAGGGGTTCTAAGGTCATTGTCTCGCTCAAATTGGCTCTAAGATCCATCCCGGCAGAGGCTTCCGTTTCGTAGTGCGGTAGTGGGTGTTCCGATCTGTTAATGATTTTAATTGTCATTACGTGCGTACTGGTTTTTATCGTTTCAGAATTTGTCTAATTTCCTTTCTCTCAGAAAAATATGTTAGTAATGCGAATACGAACAGCAGTCCCGTTCCCATCCAAAGATTTCCATCAAAAATATAGAATGAAAGTACCGAAAATACAACGGATAACAATAGATATCCACCTATTTTTTTAAGCTCATAGGGTACGGCATAATAGGTTCTTCCTAAGAGGTAAGACAGCACCATCATGGTTCCATAGGCGGCTAGCGTAGCCACCGCCGAAGCCGTATATCCCAAGCTAGGAATAAACACAAAATTAATGGCCAGTGTGATGATCGCTCCTATCACCGAAATGAACGCCCCAAAACGGGTTCTGTCCGTCACCTTATACCAGACAGATAGGTTGTGATAAATCCCCAAACACAGGTTGGCCAACAAGATAATGGGCACAATGTATAGCGCTTCCCAAAAACTACTATCTGGAATTAATAGACGCTTAAAGACATCCAGATACACCACTACAAAAAGGAGTATAAAGCTTCCAAATACGGTGAAATATTTGGTGATGGCGGCATAGGTCTTTTTGGCGTTCGCTTCTTTGGCATGATTAAAGAAAAAAGGTTCTATCCCCAAACGAAAGGCTGTGGCAAACAAGGTCATAAACACGCCCAGTTTATAACAGGCGGCATAGACACCCACCTGGGCTTCTGCCACATCTGAAGGCAGTAAGTATTTCAGCAAAATCTTATCAAACGCCTCGTTGATAGAAAAAGCGATTCCCGCAATAAGCACAGGGATAGCATAACGCAACATTTGTTTCCAGATAACAGCACTAAACCGAAATTTGATCCTTGCATACAAGGGAGAAAGGATCATGAGTGTGATTCCGCTGGCCAAAAGGTTAGCGATAAACACATAAGCTACCTTATTTTCGGTGAGGTTGATCGTTCCCCAAAAGGAATCTGGCGCGCTCTGTGCCCAGCCAGGTAATACCAAAAAGAAAAACAAGTTGAACCCAAGATTGATACAGACATTAATAATCTTAACCGTAGCATAGCGCAGCGGTTTTTCGTTAACACGGTACCAGACAAAAGGGATCACAGCAAGGGCGTCCAAGGCCAGAATAAAAAGACCATAGGTTACATAGGCGGGATCAAACTCAAGCCATTGTGCCAGCGGTTTTCGAGCCAAAAGAGTTACGCCCAAGAATAACAATGTGGTTATTGCTAGCGATGTGAGTGCTGTAGATTGCACCAAGTGTTTGGGTGCGTTATCTTTGTTTACAAATCTGAAAAAGGCGGTTTCCATACCGTAGGAAAGCAATACGTTTCCCAAAATAAGAAAGGCCATTAAGGAGGCATAGACGCCATATTGCTCTTTCCCTAAGACCAATACATACAAGGGCACTAAAAAAATGGCCAACGCTCTGGGTAAAACGGTAGCCAATCCATATATAAAGGTTTGTTTAAAAAGTTTCTTGAAGACGCTCAATGGACGTGTGGTTTATGTCGTGCTTATTAGAAAACAAAATACGCCCACATCGTACTAGTTTTCGATGTTGGGATTCCCTTTTGGATAGGCCAATTGTGGCTTTTCTTCCATTTGATCCAATACCAAAAAGTAGGTTTCTCCATTGTGGACATAGCTCACCACAGCCTCATTTTTTTCCAATTGAAATGGAAAGGCTTCCGGAGGTGTGTTTTCAGCCTCTTTTGCGGGGTCACGATCCATGACCACATCTTGATTTAAAGCCGTTTTGAAAAAGCCAATAAAGGCGTCTCTGTTTTGTGGAGATCGCTTGATTTTTACTACTTTATTTCTGAAATAAAGTTCTTTAATTTTCACCTCATCTGCATATTCTTCGATCGTGAAATGTACATTCACTCCCGAGCCACCTCCACGAACACCAGCCACCCATTCCTGAAAATAGACTTCGCCCAATGTAAAAGGTGGGTCTTCTTCAAAAGGGTATAAAGAATCGTTCGCTTTTGAGCCTCCACAGCTAGAAAAACTAACTAGTAATACGGTGATTCCCAGAAGCTTGATAATATGTTTTGCTATTTTCATGATATGCGTTTCCATAAGTATTTCAAAAGCCATACCAAAGGTACAAAAAAGACATTCGGCTATTGACTGGCTTTGAGTAAATAATAATTTCCTTTAGTCTTATTTCCTTTAACAACCAATTCTGTACCTAATTGTCGGTAAAAGTTGGACATCACGGTTTTATCCACTCGTCCGTCCAGATATTCGAGGTAAGTGTCTACAAACGGGACTTGTCTTCGTGTCTGAATGGCATAAAATTGATCCAAGAGCTTGTCTAGATCCCGATCCATCTGATACTGTCCTGCAGCCAATCCGGCCTTGCAGTTATTTGCATCGGGATAGGTGGGATGAATGCGTAGCGCCTTGTCCACAAACTGCATGGCTTCATCGTATATTTTCTTGCGTTCTTGAAGGTCGGCTTCTTCCAGCCCCTCCTTGTACAGGCTATAGGCCATAAATTGATTGGCCCGTGCGCTATTCACCGAAACGGTAGACGCGGCTCTGTTCAACGCCATTTCATTTTCCCAAGCCGGAACCCTATCTAAGGTTTTATAGGTATATCCTACAATGAGCAACAGTAGCACTCCATAAAAAACACCGGCAGCTAGTTTAGGTGCTTTTTTAAACAGTGTTGGTAGCTTTTCTATGATCCAATAGGCAACGAGTACAGCAAAGGCTACAGACGGCATATACATAAATCTTTCATTCATAAATGTCCCGATAGAAAAGAACAGATTGGAAACAATGGATATCGTTGCTATAAAAAACAAAATGGACCAGACGGTGATCGATCTTTTTTTAAATTTTAGCAATGCATATCCTGCCATGACCACATAAACCAGCAAAGAAATAATAACGCCTAGTTGCGCCCAGTTCATGATAGGCACCTGATAGGGGTAATAATCGTGTGTTAACGGGTGCGGGAACACCAACAGCTTCAGATAAAGGCCGAGAGTATACACCACCGTTGCAAACTTTTCGGCGACTGTAGTTCCTAAAAAGGGATTGTTCATTAATCCTGTGACTTCCTTTCCGCTATCCAGAAAATACCCAATAACCTGATACCGAATGATTATAAACACAACGGCTGCCATCAACAGTGGCAAGGTTACTTTGATGATCTGCTTTATGTTGTTTTTTGTAAAAAAGTATAAGGTCAATGGAATTACTGCTAAAAATGTAATGGCATTTTCCTTCGCCAATAACGCCAACAAGAAAATAATAGGCGTCACTATAAGCAACCACTTTTTCCGGGTCACTATTAGACGATACGAAAAATACAGGGTGAGAAGTGCCAGTAACAAGGATAGTATTTCGTCCCTACTTTTAATATTAGCAACTACTTCCGTATGTATGGGGTGTAGTATGTACAGCAGGGCCGCTATAAATGGAATTCCAACATACCATTTTCTTCGCCCGGGCCATAACAGCGATAGTATTTTGAAGAGCAATAAGCCTGTTAAGGCGTACAAAAGAATATTGATAGTGTGGCTCACGGCGGGGTTCGCTCCTACAAGCTCATATTCAATGGCGAAGGTGGCAATAGACAAGGGGCGATAACGGCCACCTGCCACAAGGTCTTGTTGTTCCCCTAAAAACCCGGTAAAGCTTTCGGTGGTAAAGATATCTTGAATGCCCGAAAAGCCGTTTTTAACGAAGCTATTTTCAGATAAAACAATCTTATCATCTAAGACATACTCATAGGCAATGCTCGCTCCGTAGAGCAGAAAAGGTAGTATGAACAGTACCACATAAGGAAGATAGCTCTGCTTTTTAGCAACTACTGGTTCCTCAATGATAGGATCTGGATCTTTTACGACCCTTGCTTTTTTCTTTTTGGGTGGGTTCTTTCGCTGTTTCTTACGTGCGCTCATGGATTAGGTTGGTTGGCCCTCTGGGATAAAGATACCATTTTTCATCTGTATAAAATAGTTGATAAATAGGAAGAATGAGGGCCTGTCTAAAACAAGAAACCCACAAGCGTGTGCTTGTGGGTTTCTTATATTCTTAGGGACAGGGTGTTTATCCTGCCAGCGCTTCAGCACCTCCAACGATCTCTAAGATCTCATTGGTAATAGCCGCTTGTCTCGCTTTGTTATATTGTAATTTCAGATTGTCTCTTAGCTCTGTCGCATTATCGGTTGCTTTGTGCATCGCCGTCATACGTGCTCCGTGTTCACTTGCTACAGAATCACGTACTGCCTTGAACAGTTGTGTTTTTAAACTCTTCGGAATAAGTTCTTCTACAATTTTAGCTTTTGAAGGTTCAAAAATGTAATCTTCATTAGCTGACTTGGTCTCCGATGTTGATTCTCCAGATACAATAGGTAAGTACTGCTCTTTCATTACGATTTGAGTCGCCGCATTTTTGAACTTATTGTACACCAATACAATCTTATCATACGACCCATTTTCGAACAACTCCATCAGTCTTTCGGCAATCTCAGCAGTCGTATCAAAGCTAAGGTCATCAAAAAGTGCGTTGTTGTTTTCCACAACAGTCGCCGACTTGCTAAGGATATCATTTCCTTTTTTACCGATGGTAAAGAAGTCAACGGTGTTGTTGGCGTATGTTTCTTCCTTTAAAATCTTCGCTTCTTTAACGATATTACTATTGAATGCTCCTGCCAGACCTCTATTGGATGTAATGGTAACTACCAATATGTTGTTCACGGCTCGCTGATCCGCAAACTTACTTCCACTATCTCCTTCTAGCGTTGCGCTCAGGTTTTGTAGCAATTCCGTTAGCTTGTTCGCATAAGGGCGCATAGCCGTAATGGCGTCTTGCGCTTTTTTCAACTTTGCCGCCGATACCATTTTCATGGCACTGGTGATCTGCATCGTTGAGCTTACCGAAGCAATTCTATTACGTATTTCTTTTAAGTTTGCCATTCTAATATAGAATTAAGTAATGTGTATTTGCAGTGGCCTTTTATAGCCCACCACCGAACTCAAATTACCCGTTGTATTTTGCTGAAAGGTCTTTGGTCACACTTGTCAACACATCAATCACCTCGTCTGTAAGCTTTCCAGCTTTCAACGTCTCCAAAGTCTCTTTGTGTTTCGCATTCAATACTTCCAAATAATCTCTTTCAAACTCTTTGATCTTCTCAACAGGAACATCACGTAAAAGGTTCTTAGAACCTGCATAGATAATAGCAACCTGATCTTCTACTTTAAACGGATCATTTTGCGCTTGTTTAAGAATTTCTACGTTTCGTTTTCCTTTCTCAATTACGTTCAAGGTTGCAGCATCAAGGTCAGAACCGAACTTGGCAAAAGCTTCCAATTCACGGAACTGTGCCTGATCCAGTTTCAAGGTTCCTGCTACTTTTTTCATGGATTTGATCTGTGCAGAACCACCCACACGAGATACAGAGATCCCTACGTTAATTGCAGGACGTACCCCGGAGTTAAATAAATCTGACTCCAAGAAAATCTGTCCATCCGTAATAGAAATTACGTTTGTGGGGATATACGCAGATACATCACCTGCTTGTGTTTCAATAATTGGAAGTGCAGTTAATGAACCGCCTCCTTTTACTTTGTCTTTTAACGATTCTGGAAGGTCGTTCATGTCCTTCGCAATAGAATTATCGGCGATCACTTTTGCAGAACGCTCCAACAATCTAGAGTGAAGGTAGAAAACGTCTCCAGGATATGCCTCACGTCCCGGTGGACGACGAAGCAATAAGGATACTTCACGATAGGCTACCGCTTGCTTTGAAAGATCATCATAGATAATCAAGGCAGGACGTCCTGTATCACGGAAGTACTCACCAATTGCCGCTCCAGCAAAGGGAGCATATACCTGCATTGGAGCAGGGTCTGAAGCATTAGCCGCAACAATAGTGGTATACGCAAGTGCTCCTTTATCTTCTAATACTTTGGCAATGTTTGCCACTGTAGATGCTTTTTGACCTATTGCAACATAGATACAATATACAGGTTCACCAGCATCGTAAAATTCTTTTTGATTTAGAATGGTATCGATACAAACGGTTGTTTTTCCAGTTTGACGGTCACCAATCACTAATTCACGTTGACCTCTTCCTACAGGAATCATTGCATCAATTGATTTGATTCCAGTTTGTAGTGGTTCATTTACCGGCTGACGATAAATTACCCCAGGGGCTTTACGCTCTAATGGCATTTCGAAGGTTTCACCAGCGATAGGACCTTTTCCGTCGATAGGAAGCCCCAAAGTGTTTACTACACGTCCAACAATTCCTTCACCTACATTGATAGAAGCAATACGTTGTGTTCTTTTCACGGTAGCGCCTTCGCTAATTTCTTTTGAAGGACCTAAAAGTACCACCCCAACATTATCTTCTTCAAGGTTAAGTACAATTCCTTCCAAACCGTTTTCAAATTCAACTAATTCTCCGTATTGTACATTAGACAATCCATACACGCGGGCAATACCATCACCCACCATTAATACGGTTCCCACTTCGTCTAGAGAAGCGGATGCTTCAAAACTTGTAAGTTGTTGCTTTAATATTGCTGAAACTTCAGCTGGTTTAACTTCTGCCATGTTATTACATTATATATATAGTCTGGGCCGGAGCTTATGACTATAATGATTTACTAAATTCTCTTTTTAGATTTCCAAATTGGTTTGCAATACTTGCATTATACTGAAGGTCTCCCATGCGAAGAATAAATCCTCCTATGATTGACTCGTCAACGTCATTTTCAATGGTAATTGCGCTGCTTCCAGTTAAGCTTTCAACCTTTGAAAGCACTTGCGCTTCTATTTCTGAAGTTAAAGGCACTGCTGTAGTTACTTTTACCACTTTTACGCCTTTCGTTTCATTATACAGCGCTACATATCCTTTTGCTACATCACCCAATATATCTGTTCTACCATTTGCGACCAACACATTAATAAGGTCGGCAGTAATACTAGATTGCCCGTTAAAAATCTTTAACAAAGCTTCTTTCTTATCATTTGCTTTGATAACTGGGCTCTTAAGCACTGCTCTTAATTCTTTACTTGCATCAATAGTTGCATCAACAGATTTCATGTCACCAAAAACCGTGTCTACCGAATTGGTTTCGCTGGCTTGTTGCATGACCGCTTTTGCGTATCGAATGGCTGCTTTGCTTCTACTCATTGTTTCTTAGTTTAAGGTGGCGTCACCCAACATATCGGAGACCAACTTCAATTGCTTGTCTTTGTCCGAAAGTTCACTTTTAACCACTTTCTCCGCAATCTCTACAGATAAAGAAGCAACTTGATTCTTTAGTTCTGCTACCGCCGATTTCTTTTCACTTTCAATAGCGACTTGCGCCTGCTCAATCATTTTATTGGCAGTTGTTTGGGCTTCTTCTTTTGCATCAGCAATCATCTTAACCTTCATCTCACGAGCCTCTTTTAGCATGGTTTCTCTTTCCAAACGTGCTTCCTGAAGGATACGTTCGTTATCTGCGGTAAGGTTTTCCATTTCTCTTTTGGCTGCTTCTGCAGACTCTAGCGCATCTAGGATAGATTGCTCACGCGTGTTAACAGCGCCTAAAATTGGCTTCCAAGCAAACCTTCTTAAAAGAAAAAGTAAGATCAAGAAGGAAATTCCTGTCCAAAAAATAAGTCCAAATTCTGGAGTAATTAATTCCATAGTATTGTTTTATTTAATTAATCAAAATAAAAAAACTAGGTGCGACCAACCGTCGCACCTTTGTTTTGTAGTTTATGATGCAACAAGGAATGATACAACCACACCAAAAAGTGCAACCGCCTCAATAAAGGCGATCAATACGATTGCTGAACCTTGCAATTTACCTTGCATCTCTGGTTGACGCGCCATGGCTTCCATAGCCGCACCACCAATTTTACCAACACCGATACCACCACCAATGGCAGCTAACCCAGCTCCAATAGCTGCGATAGGACCATAGTTTGTTGCTACGACTTCTGTTGCTGCTTGTACTAATGCTAAACTCATAGTTTCAAATATTTAAAAATTAATTAATGTTCTTCTTCTAAGGCCTGTCCAAAATACAATGCTGAAAGCATGGTAAAAATGTAGGCTTGTATTGCAACCACTAAAACTTCAATAACACTAATAAAGACAACAAATACTACAGAGCCAGCACCGACCACGTAGTTTTTGAAAATAAAGGTTAATGAAATTAAACTGAGTACAATAATATGTCCCGCCGTAATATTGGCGAACAAACGTATTGTTAGTGCAATGGGCTTGATAAACATCCCCAAAAACTCTATAGGAGCTAAAAACAACTTCATAGGCACTGGCAAACCAGGCATCCATAACATGTGCTTCCAATAGTATTTTTTACTACTAAACAATGTGATTATAAAAGTGATTACTGCCAAGGTCAACGTAAAGGCAATATTACCACTCAAGTTACTACTAAATGGGAAAATCGGAATTAATCCAATAACATTATTAATCCATATAAAGAAAAATAGTGTCAGTAGAAAAGGCATATACCTTAAATAATGTTTCTCTCCAATATTAGGAACAGCCACCTCATCACGTATAAATAAGATGATGGGTTCCATGAATTTTCCAATACCAGAGGGCATGTTGTTTTTTGATTTCTTGTACGATCTTGCGCTGGCTAGAAAAATAAGCAGGATAATGGCCAACGAGAGGAACATAGAGAACACATTTTTTGTAATCGAAAGATCGGTAGGCCTTTTCGCATTTGTAGGGTGGTGTTCACCATCAAAAGCAACCGCAGTTGCTCCTGTATCCAATTGGTAAATTTTCTCGTGAAGATTCACGAAACTCATTCCCTTTTTTTGAACAATGGTTTTTCCTTCTATATCATGATGAAACTCACTAGACATGAAGGTTACTAAGCCGTTATCCGTCCATAATATTACAGGAAGAGGGAGTGCACTATCACCTGCAATATGAAAACTGTGGCTGTCTGTGATATGATGAAAAATAAGTTCTTTGGTGTCAAAAGCTTCTTCACCATCCGAACTCTTATCATCGTCTTTTACAGCTGCAAAAGAGGTGCTTATTGATAAGACAAAAAACAGTCCTAAAATGAGGCGCTTCGTAAGGTCAAATTTTGTTGTTTCCAATACAATGTTTTTGCGTTCCTGAAATTTGGTGCAAATGTACTAACATTAAATGAATTGACAAACCTTATGCTACTTTGTTTCTAGGTTTTGAAAGAATTTATTCAAGGCGAAAATTTCGAAGCCCAAAAAGAAAAAGTACGGGATGAAAAAATTAAAAACTTCTAGCTTCATATTGTCCACTTTGCCCGTAAAGACGGGTAGTAAAAAAACAATAGCCAAAACCATCTTTATCATGGTGAGTATCAGAAAAATCTGAAAGGCTTTTTCACTCCCCTTTGACACTTTTTGATTTATTACAGCGTAGACGATGAAGACTAACACCGTGTTGAATACATATATGGTCCATAGCGGAAAGTAAAGCTGGGTGTCTGGGAAAAAGTTGAATAAAATATAATAGTGGACCGCCCATAAGATTCCTGAATAAGCTATAAGCTTAAGGCCGAAGGTTGCAAGTTGCTTCATCCTTTTCTAATTTAGGTGTTGGAGTTTTTCTTTACTTGTCTAATCACATACCACATAGCAATTCCTACAGATAACATACTGCAAATTATGGTTCCTAATGAATATGTATTGGGGTATGCTTCATCCAATTTGACGCCTCCAAACGTTCCCAAGCCAATAATGACAATCATTTGAAACGCAATTCCCGAAAATCGGGCATACGTATTAACTGGGTTGCGTTGTTTTTGCTTTTTGGGCTCTTTGGGTTCTGTCAAAAGGATGGTTTTGTAATTTCTTTGCATCAACTTCTGAAGGGCTTGGTAATGCCCCTGTTTCAGGTTGCTTGCTCTTTAGGGATCCTTTCATAGCGCAAGAAGCGTTAAATGTTGCTCCTGGTTCTACGGCCAGCTTTCCTACTATAACGTCTCCTTCAATATGTGCCGTAGCTCTAAGTGTTAATGTGCCTGTAACATTAAGATTGCCTTCAAAGGTGCCTTCAATATCTGCATTCTCACAGGTGAGTGTCCCTACAATAACACCGCTTTTTCCTAAAACTACTTTGGAGGGTGTATTTACATTTCCTTCAATGGTTCCGTCTATTCTAAAAAATCCTTTGGAATGGATGTCGCCTTTAAGTTTGGTTCCTTCATTAATACGATTCTGTCCTGTGCCCGGTTCAACGCCCGTTCTTTCTTTCTTGTCTGAAAACATATAGCTTATTTTTGGGGATTACTTTTTTCAGGGACTACGGCTTGGGTGTTCAAGTATTCATTTAGGTTTTTATGAATCTGAACGGTTTTGTAGTTTTCTGTTGAAATTTCAAAATACGATTTCTTAACCTTGTATTTTTTGTGCTCTTCCAGCACTTCGGCAAATCCTCGGCCGCCCAATCGCGTGTTCAGTCCATGGATAATTACCAGAAAGGTATTAGGATCATAATAATCTACCGAGGTAGACATATTGGTGTATCTAAACCATTCCACAGCATCCGCCAACTTGGCTTCTAATTCTTCGGCCGCTTCTCGTTCTTCTGCTGTAAACATATACACCACTTTCCATTTTTTACTTCCTTCTTCATCTACAAAGTCTTTCTTAGAAAGTCCTGGTAATACTGTCGCATATATTTCTTGAGCTTCCTTGCCTTCGTCTGAGTTGGGGTAGTTAAGTGATATAAAATTAAGTGCTTTTTTATAGGCTTCAAATCCGTCTTGTCGCGCCAAAGCGGTTGCCTTCAATAATTCCAATTTTGGCATTATTTCGTTTCCATTATAGAGAGTAATATACTCATCACAAGTGTCAATTACTTCTTGATAGCGCTGGGCTTCAAAAACGCGATACAGTTGTGTGTACTTAAACTCTGGGCTGGATTCGTCTGTTGCCAGAATTGCCTGTGGGTTTCTTAAGATCTCTGCGTATCTGGAATCGGGATAATTACTGATAATGTCATTCTTGTATTTGTCTGCCTGGGCTATATTCTCCATTTGAACATAGATCTTGTGCAAATTGTATTTGGCCGGAAGTATCAATCGCTCTTCGGGACCATAACTCAACAACTTCTCTAGCCTATTGACAGCCAGGCCATATTCTCTAAACTTTTCTTTGTAGATCAATCCCAATTGATAATACGCAAAGTCGCGATCTTTAGTCAAACTATCGATTACTGCTTGATCTTTTGGAATACGAGAAAGGTAGGTTTCAGGATCAAACTTTTTGTCATCTGGAATTTCTTTTTTCCCTTCTACAACTTCAGACAAACTTGTGAGTCCAGAAGATTTCTTACTTGAAAGTCTCCAGTTGTCTTCCAACTTTCGGTTCCCCCAGATTCTCTTAAACTCTTGAGCTCCGTACGCTATGGTCGTGTTGTTATAGAAATAGAACTTACCACCCTTGTTATCATTTCCATCGCCTTTGTTCTTTTTGTAGAATTCGTTGTTTGCAAATTCTTCTTCTTGCGCCTTGATATTAGCAATAGAATCAGCCACTGCTTTTTCTTTCAGCTTTCGTGTATATTCAGTAAAGTAAGCGCGTTGTTCTCCTTCGCTCATGGCCGCAAATCGTAAGATACTATCATGAAGTATTGCTATGTCTTCGTACTTAATAACATCATCTAGGTTTTCGCGTTTTTTCGTTATACGTCTCCATTGACGGCTATTTTCAACCAAATGTGTCAAGGTGCTATCGTAATAATTTCCAGCCACCTTATACAACGCTCTATCAAAATTAATTTCGGCCAAGGTCTGATAGTTCACAGACTGAAGCACATTGTCTTCGTTAAAGGCCTTAATAGACTTATTGTAGTAGGTGACGGATGTATCTATACTATCGCTATTGCGATAATATTCTCCAATTTGATTGTATATTTTGTCAAGGAAGGGGCGATTCTCACGGTCTTCTTCCAAATCGCGAAGCAACTCTAAAAAGGCAATACGATCTTCACTCTCATAGTCGAAATTTTGGGCTTTCGCGATATAAGCATTGATCATATATACCCTAGGCGATTTTCTATTCAATTCAATCACCTCGTCAAAAGCCAAATTAGCACTATCCTTATACCCCAGTCTGTTGTAGATCTGTCCTTTTATGTAAGCATAACGCCCTTTGAGTTCATTGTCTCTTACATATTCGGTGGCCATTTTAATATGTGGCAATGCTTCGGCAATAGAATCTAAATTGATAAATGCCTGTGCCATAATAGCTGAAGCATCCGCAAGCTCTTCGTCTTCTAAATCCTCTTCATCCAACATTTCTTGAAGGTTCTCAAGGGCAACATCTTCGTTGTTAAGTCGAATGTTAGACTTCGCTTTCCAAACCTTCGCTTTGTTGATACTGTTACTGGTTGGGTATTTATTCAGAATAAAATTAAAGGCATCCAGCGCTGGTATAAAGCGGCTATCATAGTAGCGCGCTTTTCCGAGCATTATATACGCTTCATCAATTTGCGGATTGTGTTCCTTTCCGTTTAGGTAAATGGAATGTTTCTGAATGGCCTTAGCTGCCTTTTCTTCAGCCCTATTAAAACTAGGGTCTTTGGTGTCTCCTGGTAAGGGAGCATCTTCGGGTAGGTCAATGCGTTCTACGGGTAGGATTTCCCAAAAATTATCACGAAACGTTTGTGATAATACATCTTTTCCCTGATCAAAGGCCAAGCCTCCGTTATATAAAATATTATACTCTGCAGTTACAGCGTGTACATTTCTGGTCATGAAGGTGCTCTTCTTACGTGAACAAGCCGCTAAAACCAAAATCGCCAATAAGAGAATGGTAATTTTTTGTATGCCTTTCAAAATACGTTTTGTTTATATGATATGTAACTTAAAAGCTTCGCTTTTAGTATGTAATCCGATAACAGAACGGTAAAAATACGTTTCTTTTTAATATCTGCGATGGGTTTATGTTAAAAAATACGAGGGCAGCTACGTTAAAACCTCAGGTTTATTGCAAAATGTTTTGGCTCAAAACTGGCCATTTGACATCGTATTAATAAAACTTTATCATTTTAATTAGCTTAAAAGTCAGGTCGGGAAACTAAGAGTTTTACTATTTTTGCTGAAAATTTTTTGCCCTATGAGCGAATTCCATACGCTTCGTGTTTCAGCTTTAAAAAAGGAGACCCCAACTTCGGTCTCTTTACTTTTTGATATTCCTGAAGACCTTATTGACACCTTCCGCTTTACGGCAGGTCAATATGTTACGTTCAAACACAAAACAGAAAGCGGTGAGATTCGCCGGTCGTATTCAATTTGTAGCAGCCCTCAAAGTGGAAAATTGCAGGTTGCCGTAAAAAAGATTGATGGAGGCGTATTTTCGACCTACGCCAATGATGTGCTTAAACAAGGGGATTCCTTGGAGGTAATGTCTCCCGAAGGAAAATTTGTGGTACAGCCCTCGGCTCAAACAGCAAAAAACTATGTGGCCTTTGCTGCGGGTAGTGGTATTACGCCTGTTTTGTCTATCATAACCGCAGTACTAGAAGAAGAACCCCAAAGCACCTTTTTGCTGGTGTATGGTAACCGATCGCTCAACGAAACCATGTTCTATAATGATCTGATCGCCCTTCAAAGCACCTATGGTTCTCGATGCGTTGTTGAATTTGTCTATAGTCGTGAGGAGGAAGCTGAAACTATGTTTGGCCGCATAGATCGGTCTATGGCGAACTATTTTCTTAAAAACAAATACAAGGAAACCGCTTTCAACACCTACTTTTTGTGTGGACCAGAAGAAATGATAGAAACGGTTTCGAGTACGCTTACAGATTCTGGTGTTCCTGCTGAAGAAATTCTTTTTGAACTGTTTACGTCCTCTGATGAAGGCGAACTTACCGAAGCACACGATGGAAATACCTCCATTACCCTTACTGTAGATGATGAAACCACCTCTTTTGTGATGCCACAAACACAGTCAGTCTTAGAAGCAGCACTGAAGCAAGGTTTAGATACGCCCTATTCTTGTCAAGGTGGTATTTGCAGCACATGCATTGCTCGTATTGTGGAGGGCAAAGCCGAAATGCGTAAAAATCAAATTCTAACAGATGGTGAAATCGCGGAGGGCTTAGTGCTTACTTGTCAGGCACATCCTACCACACCCAAATTGGTGGTAGATTATGATGATGTGTAAATCCAATCGTGACTTTTACTGAAAATTTATCGCGTCTTTTACCTTTGCTACTATGCTTTCTGGGGAAATGGAATGCATCGCTTTCTCATATCCTTGAGGCTGTTTATTCCCATACACCGAGGTTGGTATTAATGGGTATTGTTCGCGATCTGCACACAAGCTGTTTGCTCGAGGTTGACCAAAGGGGGCAAACCCAGCATAGGGATGAGTAACGCCCCAAAGGGTGACCGTTGGGATTCCATAGAGTGCGGCTAAATGCCCATTCCCGCTATCCATAGAGAGCATGACGTCCAGGTTGGAGATAAGAGCGAGTTCTTCTTTTAATGAAAAGCGCCCCGCCATGCTTATCACATTTTCATGGCTATCTTGTAAGGCGTCAAGCTCCTTTTTTTCTTTCTCGCCACCTCCAAACAGTATCACTTGATAGGCTCCTTCTGTAGATAAGGTCGCAATCACTTTTTTCATCAGATCCATGGGGTACATCTTTCCCGAAAATGCGGCAAAAGGCGCCACACCAATAATCTTTTTAAAATGCTTCCCAATAACGGCTGTCAAGGCCGGTGTAAGTTCTTTTCGCTCTGGAAATATGTGCTGTTTTAGGTCAATGGGATATCCCAAGGAGGCAAAAACATCGGCATAGCGCTGATGGGTTGTTTTTATCGGTTCAAATTTTTTGTTGGATGCCTGAGTCAACGCTTTTTTCTCAGCCCTTCCCTTATCTATGGTGGCCGTTTTCAATCCCATGGTCGATAAATACCCAGTTATAATCTTAGAACGTATCACATTGTGGAGGTCGGCGACTGCATTCGCTCCTGCTTTCTTCCCTGCTCTGGCTAAGCCAAGGAGTCCGAGCCCTTTGTGTTTCCCATACACATCGGCTTCTATAAAATTAATGTTGGGAAGGCCTTCAAAAATAGGCTTGTACGTTGGTCGAGAAACGACCGTAAGGGTAAGTTCGGGATAGGTTTGTGTAACTACTCTAAGGACGGGAACCACCATAGCAACATCTCCCAAGGCGGAAAGCCGAAGTACAAGTATGTGAGTGGGTTTTGTCATGAATAGAGGGCGACCCAAAAAGGGTTCAAATTTTATTTTTCCCCTCTTAGAACGGGGTTTAGCTCATCGTCATTGTACATTTTCATCTGCTTATACACCTTCATGTATTTTGTTCCTTCAGAAATATCCTGTAGCAATTGTCCAATAGCAGTGCTCAAATCTACGCGTTGTTCTAATAATATATTGAGTTTGGTTTGGCAAGCATCACGATGATCCTGAGAAGCGTCTTGGCGGGTCGCTTCTTCATTCATATGATACACTTTAAGTGCTAATATGGAAAGACGATCAATGCCCCAAGCAGGGCTTTCGGTATTGATAGTGGCATTATCCACAACCGTTATGTCTTTGTATTTCTCCAGAAAATAACTATCGATGTATTCTACCATATCGGTTCGATCTTGATTGGAAGCGTCAATCTTTCGTTTCAATTCGAGGGCCGCTACGGGGTCTATATTCGGATCTCTAATAATGTCTTCGTAATGCCATTGCACTGTATCGATCCAACATTTTCTATACAATAGATGTTCAATGAGATGCTCATTTTTATCATATGGGTTTTCAAAGAGTTGGTCCACACGATCAATAAGATGGTATTTTTTAATTACATCCTGAAATAGTGCATTGGCTTTATCAGTAAACATAGCTTTCGTTTTTCAAAAATATTGTTAGGGTATACGCTCTAGTATCTGGGTGCAAAGGTATTATATTTTACGAAAGTAACACGCCAACCCATATCTGTCTTTTCGTTCTAAACCTCAGCTATTATTGTTTTAAACAAAAAGCAATACTATGGGTGTTATAAGCAGCCCCCATAAGAGCAATTCTTTGAACCAAAACTCTTCCAAATGTTCAATATAATTGGCAACAACTATAGATAGTGGAGTGATAAGAAATAACAGTTCGGCTCCAGTTTTTAACGGGCTTACCAAAGCCATCGCCACGGTAGATATAAGTATAAGGAGCAATAGATAATAGCCTGGCCTGGCCTTTTTAGCCAGTTTGGATATTCGCATAAACCTTGCAATCCCCGTCCATAACAAAAGGGTTGTAATCAAGGTTACTGGGAGAAGTAACGTAAGTTCGTTGTAGGGCGCGAAATTAAACCCCGGTGGCTCCATCCAGTCCGAGAACCACAGCAGGGTGTCGTTTGATAGTATAAAGAAGCTTGTGGCCAATACTCCTACAGCCAGCAACCCTATTATAGGGATAAATAAATGCTTCCTCTTAAAATTATCCTGCTGCAGGATTGCAAAAAACAAAACGGGCAATAGGAGAAAGCTCCAAAAATAAAAGAAAGTGGCTACCCCAATCCAAAGAGCCGCATCTAACACTTTTTTCTGAAACTTCTTCCCTGATCTCAAACTCAACATCCTTCGCAATGCCAACATAATAAAGAGGTTTGCGATTACTATGTTTTGATCTATAAAGACACTTGAAATACACAATAAAAAACAGCCAAAAAGAAAGATTCCGTAGTTATTAGAAAGGGTCAATCCGTTCTTTCTAATGATAAAATCCAATAATAATATGGAAAAGACCAAAACAATAAGATCTAACAAATGTTCGAGCCCCCAGCGCAGCGTAATTGCCTCGGGAGCGGCTGGAATTACAACAAAAATGTAAGCACCCGCAATAACTAAAGCCGTCAGTAAATAATTTATAGGACTAGATTTACCAAAAAAGCTTGTAAGCATGCACCTTTATTTATATTTTTGCGATATAAATATAAAGATATGTCTTGGAAAGGTATTTTTGAAGGAATTCAGTCCTTTTTTGAAAGTGTAGCATTTGCTCCTTACAACTGGCTGAGAGAGACGGAATTAACAAGTTGGTGGAGCGCAAATATGATTTCGTGGTTGTTCTTAATCACGGGTTTTGTAGCCTTCCTTTACTGGATGAAGCAACTTAAAATCTTTAATGACAATGGTGAAGAAGACCGCTCTTCTACATCCCACTCTTATTTAGGATAGATCAAATCCAATATCTGTACGATAATACATCGTATCAAAATGTAGTTTTTCTATGTTCTGATACGATTTTTTTAGCGCCATTCTGAAATCATTGTCTAGAGATGTAATTGCAATCACACGCCCTCCATTTGTTACAACTTGCCCCTCTTTGATGGACGTCCCCGCATGAAATACAATAGCATCTTCAATCGTTTCGATGCCGCTAATCGGTTTTCCTTTTTCATACGCCTCGGGATACCCGCCAGATACAACCATCACTGTGGTGGCTGCTCGATCATCTATTTCCAAAGAAATGGTTTCCAATTTCTGAAGGCAGGTGGCCTCTAATAAAGTGACAAGATCCGTCTTGATTCTTGGGAGCACTACCTCGGTCTCAGGGTCACCCATACGCACATTATATTCAATAACGAATGGTTCTCCCTTAACTTGAATTAGGCCAATAAAAACAAATCCCTTATAGTCTATGTTCTCTTCGGCAAGCCCGTTTACGGTTGGTTTTACTATCGTTTCTTCAATAGTCTGCATCAATTGTTCTGTGGCAAAAGGAACTGGAGAAATGGCACCCATACCACCTGTATTCAAACCAGTATCTCCTTCTCCAATGCGCTTGTAATCTTTGGCCGTAGGCAGAATTTTATAATTTTTCCCATCTGTTAGGACAAAAACACTCAGTTCTATTCCATCCAAGAATTCTTCAACAACCACTTTTTCACTGGCTGCTCCAAATTTACTATTGGCAAGCATGTTTTCAAGTTCTTGTTGTGCTTCGGCAAGGTCTTTAATAATGAGCACTCCTTTTCCCGCCGCCAATCCATCTGCTTTTAGCACATATGGAGGTTGTAGGGTTTCCAAAAACGCCTTACCCGCTTCCAATGATTCTTTGGTAAAACTCTGGTAGGCTGCCGTTGGAATATTATGTTGCATCATAAACTCCTTGGCTCGTTCTTTACTTCCTTCTAAAAGCGCCCCTGCTGCCGATGGTCCAACAATCATTACCTCTTGTAGCCCTTTTGTGCGACCAAAGTAATCTGTAATTCCCTGTACTAGGGGATCTTCGGGGCCAACCACTACCATATCAATCTCATGTTCATCAACACTGTTTGCTATGGCCTCAAAATCTGTAACAGCAATTGGTAAATTTGTGGCAATAGCCGCTGTTCCCGCATTACCGGGAGCTACATATACGTTTTTACAGCGTTCACTCTGTGCTATTTTATAGGCAAATGTATGTTCCCTACCTCCGGAACCTAAGATTAGAATATTCATTATAGAAGGGTTTACTTTCGGGTTCAAAAATAATTGTTTGTAAATTGACCCCCTAATTTTTTTTGAATTGAATTTGTTTGGCCTCATGTTGCGTTTAAACGGTTTTCCCATTAAGGAAGCCCAGGAGCGTTTGCGGGAAATTCAAGAGATTCCTGAAGCACAATATCAAGATTACGTGTACCAACAGCGCCAGGACATTGTAGCACATCATGTAAATCATAACCCCCACTACCAAAATTTTATTGGGGATAGGGATGTATCTAATTGGAATACCATTCCCGTAATGCAAAAAAGTGACCTTCAAAAACCGTTAGCCGAGCGTTTGTCTAAGGGATATACAACTAAAACAGTTTATATAAACAAAACCTCTGGGTCCAGTGGGCACCCCTTTATTTTCGCCAAAGATAAATTCTGTCATGCCCTTACTTGGGCAGAGATTTACGATCGGTTTGGCTGGTATCAAATTAGTTTCAACACCTCTTTACAAGCTCGGTTTTATGGCATCCCTCTAGATTTTTTCGGATATCAAAAAGAGCGGCTGAAAGATCGGTTTAGTTCTCGGTATCGATTTTCGATTTTCGATCTTTCTGACGCAAAGATGGAAACGTTTTTAACGGTTTTCCGAAGAAAAAAATTTGATCATATCAACGGGTATACCAGCTCCATTGTCCTTTTTGCCAAATTCTTAGATGCCAAAGGAATTGTATTAAAAAACATTTGTCCCTCGCTTAGATATTGCCTAGTGACTAGCGAAATGCTGTTTGACAATGATAAAAAACTAATGCAAAGAGCCTTGGGCGTACCAATTGTCAATGAATATGGCGCTTCAGAATTAGATCTTATTGCCTTTACAAATCCCAAAGATGAGTTTGTGGTAAACAGCGAGACTTTATATGTTGAAATTCTAGATGAAAAAGATCAGCCCGTTCCCTATGGCCAAGAAGGAAGGGTGGTAATTACTTCTTTATACAACAAAGCGCATCCTTTAATTAGATACGACATAGGCGATACTGGTGTTTTTGCCATCCATAGTACGCTCAAAAAACCCATCTTAGAAACACTCATAGGGCGCACCAATGACGTGGCACAACTTCCCGGCGGAAAAGCAGTGCCAGGACTTACGTTTTACTATGTGACCAAAAGTATTATTGAAGATGATGGTAACGTAAAGGAGTTTGTTATTGAACAGACTGCTTTAGATACTTTCAATATTATTTATGTTTCTGAAAAGGAGTTAACCGCGTCTGAAATACAGCTTATGCAAAAAGCGTTATTTACCTACCTGGAAAGCAATCTAACTCTTGTTTTCACCCGTGTCGAAGTTTTGGATCGCAGCAAGCGTGGTAAATTAAAACAGTTTAGTAATTTGCTACAACCATAGTCCTTTTATTTCTTATTTTTGAAATACCATTGTATCATATCCTATTATGAAAATCACATTAGTTGCCGGTGCTCGTCCCAATTTCATGAAGATAGCTCCTATTATCCATGAAATTGAAAAACGGCAACAACAAGGTGCCGCTATTTCGTATCGGTTGATTCATACAGGACAACACTATGATAAAAACTTAAGCGACACTTTTTTTGAAGAACTCAACATCCCTCATCCTCATGATAATTTGGACGTAAAAAGTGGCACACAAGCAGCGCAGACAGGTGCTATAATGATTGCCTTTGAAAAAGAGCTGTCAGAAAACCCTTGTGACCTTGTGTTGGTCGTAGGTGATGTCACGTCTACTATGGCGTGCACTATTGTCGCTAAAAAAGCACATATTGCGGTGACTCATGTAGAGGCTGGTATACGTTCTGGAGATATGAAAATGCCCGAAGAAATTAATAGAATCGTTACGGATAGCATCACCGATTATTTCTTTACCACTTCTGAAAAAGCAACCGAATACTTGGAAAGTATTGGCGTACCAAAAGCACGTGTTTTCTTTGTCGGAAATGTGATGATAGACACTCTTTTAGCGAATCTTTCTAGAATACGAAAGCCTTCTTTTTGGGATGATCTCTCCCTTTCGAATGGTTCATATTTTGTGTTAACACTTCACCGACCATCTAATGTTGACTCCCTGGATGACATTTCCGAGCTGTTGCGTTACATTGTAAAAAAGGCCAATGGGAAACCTATTGTATTTCCTGTGCATCCACGAACACGTGCTATTCTGAACGATGCCAACCTTAGCTTTGATAAGTTACATTATGTAGATCCACAGGGGTATTTGGCCTTTATATACTTGGTAAAGTATGCCAAGGCGATACTTACTGATTCGGGGGGCATCACTGAAGAAGCGTCTGTGTTAAACGTTCCTTGTCTCACCTTTCGTGATTCTACAGAACGTCCTGAAACCTGCTCTTTGGGCACCAATGTGCTTGTGGGAAATGACTATTCAAAAATTGATGCGGCCTTCGAAAAATTAGACACCAACAATTGGCAGCAGTCGCACCCTATTCCGTTATGGGATGGTAAGGCTTCACAACGTATTATTGAAAATATCCTGAAGCTATATGACCACTAACAATGTTCTGGTAGTCACCAACTATTTTCCTCCCGAAAAAGGCGCAGCCTCCAATAGAATGTACGCTATGGCGCAGGGGTTGGCGGAAAGGGGCATGAAGGTTCATGTGGTTTGTCCATTGCCAAATTATCCTAAGGGTTCCGTCTTTTCTGAATATCGTGGAAAATTGTATTCCAAAACCCGTTCCGAATCCCTTAAGGTACATCGGCTTTGGTTATGGCCCAGTAACTCAGGCAATAAATTGATTCGTTTGATTTCTATGGTGTCCTTTGCATGGAGCCTAGCACTATTTTTCATCTTTAAGAAGACGCCAAAAAAGGTCATTGTGCAGTATTCTCCTGTATTTGTTGGTTTCACAGCTGTTTTTTTTGGTTGGCTTTTCAGAAAAAAAATAATTGTAAATGTCTCAGACCTGTGGCCTTTGGCTGGCTTGGAGATGGGATTGTTACAAAAAGGAATGTACTACTCACTTCTCGAAAAGATGGAGCGATTTTGCTATAAAAAAGCGCACCTCATCCTAGGGCAATCCAACGAGATATTAGACCATATTACCGAGATAGGTATTAAAAAAGAACTCTCTCTGTACCGAAATTATCCCCAATTTGAGCCTCCTATCCTTCATACAAAGTCTTTTTCGGGGGAAATTAGAATTGTCTATGCTGGTTTGTTGGGTGTTGCGCAAGGCATGTATCATATTTGCCAGAGCATTGAACTTCCAGATAACATATCCCTACATATATACGGGTCTGGTCCTGAAGCGGCTCTTATTTCGGCATTGGACAAAAAGAACATTGAATATCATGGAGAGATCGCACGTGAGTTGCTTCACAAAGAACTGCTAGACTATGATGTTGTTTTTATTCCTTTGGTAAACCGAATCTATGGTTCGGTACCCTCCAAAATATTTGAATATACCCGTTTGGGACTTCCTGTTCTCTATTTTGCAGGAGGCGAAGGAGAGGATATCGTAACCAGGTATTCTCTGGGTTGGAGTATTCCTGTTTCAAACACTCAACTACTACAAAAATTTATGGATGTGCTTTCCGAAGAAAGTCTAGTGGCATATCCTAGAAAAGACGTTCAGCAACAGGCGCTTGAACACTTTAATTTTGAGCGACAGTTCTCATCGTTTTACAAAAAGTTGGAGGCACTTTAATACGCTTTCTCTTCTCCCCTGAGCGCATTATAAATAGTTTGAAATACAATTTTTAAATCCAACAGAAGGGACCAGTTTTCTAGGTAAAATATGTCATATTTTACCCTGTTAATGATATCCGAATCACTTTCTACTTCTCCTCGGTATCCACTCACTTGGGCAAGCCCCGTAATCCCTGGTTTGATAAAATGGCGCACCATGAATTTGTCAATTCGTTCTGCATACATGTGCGTATGACTTACCATATGCGGCCTAGGACCTACTACGGACATTTCTCCTTTCAACACATTGATGAACTGAGGAAGTTCGTCAATACTCGTTTTACGGATGATTCTTCCTATCCTTGTAACGCGTTCGTCTTCACGGGTTGCCTGGAATAGGTGAGCCAAGGGACTTGGTGTCATAGATCGAAACTTATAGCAATAGAACTCTTGATAATCAAGTCCGTTTCGTTTCTGCTTAAAAAAGACAGGGCCTTTGGACTCTAACTTAATAATGATTCCTAATAAAGGGGTTAACCACGACAGCAATCCAACAATTACAAAAAGAGAGAGTAGAATGTCAAAACTACGCTTAATGAACTTATTAAAGGGTTCTTCCATGGGTATCTTGCGCAAGGCCAAAATGGGCAAGAATCCATAATACGTAAAGTCAAGTTTTTTGGTATAAATCTCTTTGTTATCGGGTAAAAACTTGAGAATTTTCAAGTTGTTGTCACAAAAATCAATCAGGGTACTAAGGTCTTGATTGTTGATCTCTGCAACCGAAGAGTAAATTTCATCAATATCATTATCGTTTATATAATCCAAACAGTCTTCGATCTTCACTTTATTAGGGCCGCTAATATCAAAGGTCTTTTCAAGTTTATAACCATAGGATGGGTTGTCTATAAAAAACTTACGAAGTTGGTCGGTCTTTTGATTAAGCCCAACGATTACTACATGTCTCAAGTTTCCTCCTAATAACAGGCGGTATTTTTTCAGCAAATAGTAAATGGTAAACTTGCAGATGGTAATGAGAACCATTACCAAAAGGATGTATTTTACAATAACCCACGGACTATCGATGGCACCACTATAATATCCAAAAAAGGCAAAAACAATTAAAAAGAAAACGACTCCTTGCTTTCCAATAAGTCCCATTATACTTGTGCCTCCAGTAAAGCGATAGATCTCATAAAAATTGGACTTTAACGAAAGAACTACCCATGCTAGTGTCACAAAAACAATATAGTTGAGGTATGCGAAATCCAGACCAAAAAATTGAAGCGCCAAAATATGGATGATCAATAGATCAATGGAATATGAAATGGGTCTCAAAAACCCTGAATATCTACCTCTTTTAAAAATCATACCATTCTTTATTGCCTGATGTGCTTAGAAAAGTCTTTATGCTCACTTTTAAAAAGCTCTTCTTTAGTGAGGTTCTTAAAGTACTCGTATGTTTTTTTCATTCCTTCTTGTCGAGAAATCTTGGGCTCCCAGCCCAGAATCTCTTTTGCTTTTGTGATATCTGGTTTGCGTTGTAATGGGTCGTCTTTAGGGAGTGGTTTAAAGGTTATTTTTTGATGAGAATCTGTAAGCTTTATCACCTCTTGGGCGAAATCTAAAATAGTGATTTCGTCTGGGTTGCCAATATTAACAGGCATCGAGTAGTCACTAAGCAACAAGCGATACAAGCCTTCTACTTGATCATCAATATAACAGAACGATCGTGTTTGCATCCCATCTCCAAACACAGTTAGGTTCTCACCTCTTAGGGCCTGTCCAATAAACGCCGGAATAACTCTTCCGTCGTTCAGTCTCATTCTTGGTCCATAGGTGTTAAAAATGCGTGCAATTCGCGTCTCTAATCCATGAAATCGATGATAGGCCATGGTAATAGACTCCTGGAATCTTTTGGCCTCATCGTAGACCCCTCTAGGGCCTATAGAGCTAACATTGCCATAATACTCTTCGTTTTGTGGATGTACTAGCGGGTCTCCGTATACTTCGGATGTAGATGCTATTAAAATACGTGCTTTCTTTTCCTTGGCGACCCCCAATAAGTTGTGTGTGCCCAAGGAGCTTACTTTCAAAGTTTGAATAGGAATCTTTAAATAGTCTATGGGACTAGCGGGTGAGGCAAAATGAAGGATATAGTCTACGGAGCCAGGAACGTGTACAAATTTGGTAACATCGTGTTTGTAAAACTCAAAATCACTTCGTTTAAAAAGGTGGTCTATGTTTTTCAGGTCACCAGTAATAAGGTTGTCCATTCCAATGACCTCATAGCCTTCGGCAATAAAGCGATCGCACAAATGTGAGCCTAAAAATCCTGCTGCTCCTGTAATGAGTATTCTTTTTTTCATAGACTAGTGTCCTTTCTTCCAATGGAAAAGTATGTAAATTCTTCGGCTTTTACATCAACTACATTATAAAGATTTCTTCCGTCAAAGATTACATGTCCTTTCATCACCTCTCTCATTCTTTTGTAATTGGGTGTTCGGAAAATACTCCATTCGGTACAAATAAGCAACGCGTCTGCATTTTCAAGTACATCGTACATGGAATTGGCATAGGTTAATGCGTCTCCAAAATGCTTTTCAATATTTGGCATGGCTTCCGGATCAAAAACTGAAAGTGAAGCTCCGCGTTCTAATAAGGCTTTCATCATATAGATAGAGGGTGCTTCCCTAATATCGTCTGTTTCAGGTTTAAATGCCAAGCCCCATACTGCGATCTTTTTTCCAGATATGTTCCCGTTAAAATAGGATTCCATCTTGGGTAATAAGATGGTTTTTTGTTGATCATTTATTTCATTAACAGCATTTAGTATTTTAAAGTCGTAGTCTTGATCTTTCCCTGCTTTTTGAAGTGCTTTTACATCCTTCGGAAAACAAGAACCTCCATATCCTATGCCTGGAAATAGAAAACGTTTTCCAATACGTGAATCTGTACCCATCCCTGCGCGTACTTTATCCACATCTGCCCCTACCAGTTCGCAATAGTTGGCAATTTCATTCATAAAGGTAATCTTGGTGGCTAGAAAAGAATTGGCGGCATATTTAGTAAGCTCTGCCGACCGCTCATCCATTATCAAAATAGGATTCCCTGAACGTACAAAGGGGTTATAGAGTTTTTTCATAAGAGCAATAGCACGCTCACTACTCGCTCCAACAACAATCCGTTCTGGTTTCATAAAATCATCGACGGCAAATCCTTCTCTTAGGAATTCAGGATTGGAAACCACATCAAAATCGCAGGAAGCATTCTGTGCGATCACCTCATGCACTCTATCTGCTGTTCCTACAGGCACTGTGCTTTTGTCAACAATAACCTTATATGTCGTTATCTTTTTTCCAATATTTTCTGAAACATTCAGCACATAGGAAAGATCTGCAGATCCATCTTCGTCTTCAGGGGTTGGTAAAGCCAGAAATATAATATCCCCATGATCCAAGCCTTCATCCAGCGAAGTAGTAAATCGCAACCGATTGGCGTTAATATTTCGCTCAAAGAGGACATCTAAATATGGTTCATAGATAGGCACTATGCCTTCTCTCATTTTCGCAACCTTCTCGGCATCAATATCCACGCACACAACTTCATTCCCTGTTTCGGCAAGGCAAGTTCCTGTGACAAGACCTACATATCCTGTTCCAATTACGGCTATCTTCATGCTGTTCTTAATTTATCTATCGGCAAAAATAGTGAAGTATTCTTAGGTACTGAAGTCTTTGTTTCTTATAATTGAGACAATTCCCCTACAAAACCTTGTAAAATAGGATCTATCGCAAAATTTTGGACCACATAGTTTCTCGCCTTTATACCCATTTCTCTCGCTTCTTGTGGGTTTTGATACATGTTTTCTAACAGGGTTAGGATTGTTTCTACCTTTTTATCTGAAACATAAAAACCTCCTTCTGATTCTTGCATCACTTTTGCCACTTCGGAATCTGAATGACCTGTAATAACCGATGGTTTTGCGCTCGCCATCATACCTAATATCTTTGAGGGCATAACGGTATCTAATACTTCTGTTTTCTGAAATAAGAAATGCACATCGGCTGAACACAGCAGGTCTGATAATTCTTCATAGGGAACGGGGGGGTATAATGTAATCCCTGGATGGTCTTTGATTTCAGTTTCTAGTTGTTTTCGCTGAGCTCCATCACCCACAATAATTATTTCAAACCGATTAAAATCCAGTTTGCTCACCAGTTCCATGAAAAAGACCCAATCTTGCTTGTCACCAATGCTCCCTGAGTATACAATTTTAAATTTCGGAGAAGTAAGGTAGGTGTGTGGTTTGCTTTTGTCAGGATCTATGGTTTCTTGATCGATCCAATTGGGTAAAAAGTAGGTGCTGCTCGTTGTTTTTTCGGTGAGTTTGGCCATCATCATATGGCTAATAGTGCTCACGGTGTCTGCCTTTGAAAACAACCATTTTTCTAGGCGCATCAAACTTCTATATACAAACCCTTTTTTTTCGTTTTTAGTTTGAACCAATCCCGACTGAAAAGCCGCGTCAAATTCAAAATCTTGAATATGAATCCAATACTTCGCCTTGAATCGTTTCTTTTGCACATACCCTAAAAATGCCGAACTCGTAAAAGGGACTACAGAGATTACATAATCACATTTTTTAATTTTCAAGAGGTTGATAAAAGATCCGAAGGTAAAGTCAATAATATGAATAATGCGTTTTAAGAATGTAGGTTTTGCTGGAGTGTATTGCTTATACCGGCGAAGAGTCATTCCGTGGTAATCTTCCTTTAAAAAACTTCCTTTCCCCTTGTATTCTTCAGCAATCTTCCATTGTGGGTAGTACGGAAAAGCGGTTATTACATCCAGTATGGCTCCTTGCTCCAATAAGTAATCTGCCAATTGGGTAGAATACAAACCAATAGCGGTGCTTTCGGGATGAAAATTTAGGCCAATAAGTGTGACGTGCTTTCCTTTCAAACTGCCAAATCCTTTAATTGGGTGCGAAACTATGGATTTATTCTCGGTCTTTGATAACTTTTGCAGGATTTCCAAGGCAAATTTTCCCTTCTGGTAAGTCCTTATGTACACTACTTCTTGCCCCGACAACCGTATAATCACCTATAGTAACGTCTGGGGCTACGTAGACATCTGTGGCAAGCCAACAGTGATTTCCAACTGTAATTTTCTGGGCGTATATTCTAAAATCTTCAGAGAGATAATCGTGTGTGCCAGTACAAAGATAGCTCCTTTGTGATATCACAGTGTTTGCTCCTATTTCTATGGGTCCTAATGTATAGAGCACCACGTCGTCACCAATCCAGCTGTAATCTCCAATGGCAAGCTTCCAAGGGTAGGTGATGGAAGCGCTAGGTCTTATAATTACATTTTTACCAATCTTGGCTCCAAAGGATCGAAGTAAAAATCGTCTCCATCCATATAAAAACTGAGGAGAAAGTCTGAAAAACACCGCTTGAACCACCCACCATAACTGAACAGTTAGTTTGGACTTTCCTCTAAACCCTTTGGGGGTTTTATATAATTTCAGGTTTTGGTACTTCATATGTTTTCAATGAATTTTAACTACGTAATTTTTCAAACCTAAGCGCAAGCTACTACATACTTGACATATTAACACTCTTTATGTGTTCTTCAGAATATGTAACAAGCTTTCCTTAAATTGTTTTCGGGTGTAGTTCTTTTCAAATTGAATTTTGTTATAAGCCGCTATCTCTGCTATTTTTTTGGAGTTGTTCTTCAAAAACTCCAGCCTATTATAGAGATCTTGTGCATTTTTCTTTTCCACAAAATACCCATTTTTTCCTTCATTGACAATATCCGGAATTCCAGCGTGCCGTGTTGTTACTAAAACATTCCCTGTTGCCATTGCCTCGATTAACGAAATAGGTTGTCCCTCCATTTGATAGAACGTTGGTAGCACAAATGTGTTTCCCCAATCTAAAAAGGCTTTTTTCTCTTCTCCATTAACCACGCCCACATAGGATGTGTTTTTTAAACTTGCCAGCTGTGACTTTATCTCTTCTTCGTGATTAGCATCAATATTTCCTGCGATTTTAGCTTCGTAGGAAACTCCATTTTCCTCTAGCATTCTCAGGCTTTCCAACAACACCAAGATACCTTTCTCTTTCATTAGGTTGCTCAGGTAAATTATTCTAACTCCGTCGGTGCTCATTGGAGTGTTAGCATTGCTCAAATAATCCTCGGCAAAATTATACAGTACATGTATATTCTTTTCGGCTATAAATGGTTTTAGGTTGGGGCGGAGTGATTCAGAAAGAACAATTCCTTTAGTCATTTTTGAAATCAAAAAATAAAATAGTTTTTTCTTCCATCCTGTTAGGGAAGCGTATTCCGTTCCTAAATGGTTCCCATGCACATGAATAATAAGTTCCTTTCCTAACAACCAGGCAAAAATGATAAAAGCCGTGTACTTCGCCACGCCAAAAAACGTCTGTCCCGGTGTAAAGTAGATGCTATTATTGGTAACTACTTTGTAGATTTTGAAGTTGAACGACAGGTAAAAAAATAGTTTGTGAAGCGAAAAAGAACCTATGTTTTCATCAAATTTATTGTAGGCAGTATTTAAGATATCTGGTGTAAAATGCTCGCTTTCCTCTAATATTCCCTTGACCACGAGGTTCGCCAAAGAAACTCCTGTGGTTGGTTTTGGAAAAGGTCCAATAATAAGTATCGATTTACGCTTCTTCTTCACGAACGTATAGACTTTTTAAAGCGAAAAAATTAAGAAAGAACGCAAAGAAAATAACCCCATCTTCCCGTTCCAGTATGTTCTCTGTAAACATTACAATACTGTAAAATACAATAAGCAAGATGAACAATTGATTGTTAAACCTAATGGCGTAAACCATGTTCATTCCAAACATAAAAATAAATGCAATCACTAGAAAGATCCCTCCTATGAGCATCATACTTAGGTACTGATTATGGGCATTGTATGCACCTTCCTGAAGAATGGAATGACCATCTTCTTTGTATTTGTCTTTTAAAACATAATTGTAATCTCCAATCCCATATCCAGTAATCGGGTTTTGCGCTATTAGGTTCTTGGCAGTAACATAAATGGTATATCTAATGTTGGTTGACGTCACCGAACCCTTATCTAAGTTTTCAATAGAGAAAAGTTCTACAAACCGTTCTCGGGTTTTAGGTATGGCAATAGTAAGAACCACAAGCATCCCAGCTGCCAACAAATACAGTTTAAAATATCCTTTTTTATATTGAAACAAAATATATAATGTAAATACAACCAGCAGGGCGATAATTGGTCCTTTTTTAGCAAACAGCAAGAGAAATGATAAGAGGACTGAGTCCATCAAAAGAAGGACAACAATCCAAAATTTTGATTTCACTTTTTTCAGCAAATAAAAAGAGCAAAGGATGGCCGCGCTGCAATGCATGGAAACATAAATAGGGTGGATATTGAACTTGCCTATTTTTTCCATAAGCACGGTTTGAAAGTGAACCATCATTTCAATCCAGGAATATTTTGTCACAAAAAACCATATAAAGGTTACGGTTGTAAATAGAAATACCGAAGCGATATAAATCCATAAATACTTGCATTCGTTCTTGAAGATGGATTTCATTTCTTGCTTGCTTATCATGGCAAATATGAACGGAAACACCAAAAGAGATGCCATGGTTTGCAATTTTTTAATCGCATACTCGGTGTTATCGCTATAGAGATACGTAATCGCTACCACCAAGTAAAACAGGCCATTGGTAATAAAAAAATTGCGATCAAAGCTCCACTTTCGCCGAATCAATAAAGAAAGTGTTGTTATCCCAAAAATGAGGATGGCAATGGCTTTCATATTGGACGGCAAGATCACCAAGGCAAACAGTATGGCTATCGAGAACTTAACAAGTTTTATGCCCATTAGGTTTTTAATCGCTTCCATTTTTTTTGATTTAATAACAGTTGTTTTATGAAAAACTCAACAGCTCTAGGGATGATTAGCACTCCAATAAACGTCCCTACATAATACGTATATCCATTTGTGAAATCTCCCCGTAACAGAAAGATTAGGTGAATTGCCAAGTAAAAAGCCATAATTCGTTTTAAGTAATCTTCACTCTTTAGCCAACCAATAAAAAACACAAGAAAATACGCCAAGATTCCTGCTAGTAAGATAACGCCAAAAACGCCAAAATTTATGTATCCCTCGGACACCATTGGATTTGATAGGTTGTTATATGTAAAACCATAATCGTCTATCAAATATTGCCCTACTTGTTCCCCTGTAGAGATTGGCTTGCTCGCCCATACTCCTCTGGGAACAAAGAACAGCAAAGCACTGAGTAATTGGAACCCCATAGCAAACCCGTGATGCTGTACATATTCTATAGTGGCCATAATGTTGGCAAAGGCATCATAGTTCAAGGTGTTAAAGGCCGTTGCAATGCCTCCCCCTTTATTGTACTCCAGCAACAATGATGGGTCGCTTATAAGTTCTTGAAAAGAAGCGTCAGTATGGGTAAGAATGGCTGAGAGGGGAAACAAAACTACCAAGGTAAAAAACAGAAAGGAAAGGCTTTTAATATTGCTATTAAGCAATTTTGGGTAGGCCAGAAAAAGAATGCAAATGTAAATAGGGCCTAAGGCATTTCTTTTTTCAGTAAATGGATTTTTAAACCAAAATACAATGGCCAAGCAGAGCAATAAAACGGCTGCAATGGTTACTACGTTTATGGCGTTCTTTCTTTTGGTTGAAAAGTATTGAAAACAGAGTATCAGCCCCGCAAACGGAGTCATGAATAGTACTTTTTTCCAAATCAAAATCTCGGAAACCGAAAACACAGATTTCTGCCAGCTAGGTCTTCCTATCTCATCTTGAACGAACTGATAACTCAATACTAAGATTATCAATGACAATCCTGTTAGCCAGATAATGGTCACTGGTAATATTTTTTGAGAGGAGGCCTTGACGGTTGGTGGTTTTCTGTTTTTTGCCCTTTTCTTAAAGAACATGTAGAAAATAAAAAACAATGAATTGAAGATCGAAATAAGTACGTTGGTGTGTATCACCAAATCTTCTTTATACGGAAAACTGTTTACCATTAAGGGTTTTATCCCTTCCAAAGAGTTAAGCTGAATAACAGGAGCTACAATAAAAAAGAGAAAATTAAAAACAATATATGCCGATAAAAAAGGAGAGTATGCCTTTTCAAAATAAATATGAAAAATAACCAAGCCCGTGACTATCAAAGAGCTCAAGAAAAACGACGCCCATACAATCCCATTTGTGCGAAATGTTGCAAACAGCACAAGGGTAATCAATGCATAGACAAAAAATAATGCGTTTTTAAGGTTCATACAGATAAATATAGTTTTTTATCTTTTCAAATAGACACGTTTTCAGTTATATGAAAAGCATACTTCGATAGAAAATTTAGACACATGCAAGGTGTTACCAGTCTTCGTTTTCTTCGTATTTCAAACGCACCAACATATCCTTGCTGTATTGTTTGAAAAGTTCAATTTCGGATGCTCCAAAATAGTTTTTCCAATCTCCGCTTATTCCCTTTCGCAAAAAGCTATTGGTGTTTTCATCTCCCTTTTTCCGTTTTGTTTGATTTTCAAAAGAGTATTTATGCACCACCTCGGCTAGGCGTTCTTCGTTTATTTCTTCTTCGTTGAAAAAATTCTTAATCAAGGTGCGCATAGTCCCTTGGGTATCGCTCAACAGGTCTTCATACCTAACCAAATATATGTTGTTTGATTTTTCGGCCTCCTTCAACCATGCATCATTGAACTGAAACCAGTTCCCATGAAATAGGTAGTGTTGAAATTTAGGCGGTTTGTGTAAAAAGGAATACTTAATATAGGCCGCCATGTTCTTCTTCACATTCTCATAATTATCAAAGCCCACCGTTTTTCTATAATATTCTACATTGCTAGGGTTAAGCTTGTTCTTGTCATTCCATAGCAATTGGTGATGATAAAACGAAACTAGGGTGTCTCTTCCGTCCCTAACTAATAAAATGATCTTCTTGTTCTTTACAATTCTGTTTTTTGGAAGATAGTGGCCGTGAAACAACGATCTCTTGGTTGTTGGAAATTTATTTCTAGGAAAAGGAATGTCCAGATACTCGGACACCAACTGTCCCAGCCATGTACCTCCAGATTTGGGATACTCTACCAGAATTACCGATTCTTTTTTAATAGTAATAGAGTTTATATACACCAAGCGTATCAAATTCTCTAGTTTACTTTGTATTACTTTGATCACTACAATCTATTGTTTATACCAGCCATCTTCCTATAAAGGATGGAGCCAGGTTTTCAGATTAAAAAAATTTACTATTGCACGTGTTTGCAAATAAAAATTAGGGCGTGTTTTGGCAAAAAATGCGTTCACGAAATATCCAGAAATGGAATACGAAATGAGCGTCGCATAGGCTGCTCCTGGCAATCCAAACCATTGAATAAAATAGATGTTTAGTCCAACATTAATGAGCGCTCCAATGACCAATCGAATGCTCGAGAACTTTTCTAGGTTTTCATTCAAATAATACCCCCATGATCCATTGCTTAGATATACAAAAACAATAGACCAAATATAAATAATAACTACTGTTGTACTCTCCTCATAGGGTGTTCCAAATAGCAACAACGTCAACGGTTCTGCAAAAACAGTATAAAGAATAGAGCCCAACAATGCTATCTTAATTAACACATTATACAGCAGTTGTAATCTCTCTAAAAAAAGTTGCTGACTCTTTTTCTTAGCGGCCACCAGAGATGGAAAAACCGACTGTGTGATTACAACGGTAATAAATAACCAAATGCTGCACATTTTTACGGCAGCTCCATACAGCCCTACGGCCCGATCTCCAATCATTTCCTTGATCATTACTTGATCTATTTTCATGTAGATCGCAGTCGCAATGGTTCCAATAATAAGAAACCAACTTCTAGAGAGTAATAGTTTGGCTTTTTGAAGCGTGAATTTCCATTTCCATATGGAAAGCTTCTTCATATTATACACAAAGAAAAAGCCAATTGCCGTAATTAAAGTCTCCACAATAAACACGTAGGCAAAGCTTATAAGAGGCGCATTGGTTACAATAAGAATCACCTTAATGGTTCCCGAAATGAGCACCATGCATATATTGATATACACAATATATTTGCTCTGAACTTTACTCTGAAAATAGAAATCGATGCCGTTGAGGCTTTGAAAAAGCACCGAAGCAGCAATAACCCAAACGATCTTATTGGTTTGCGCGTCATTATTAAAAAACTGAAGGGAAATATAAATGAGCCCAGTCATTATGATGAACCCAATTAGGCGCAGTCCAAAGGTGGTTCCAAGTATCTCATCACGGTCTTTCTCGTTTTTTACAAGCTCTTTCACCACTATCTGATCAAGTCCAAGAGTAGCTATGGCTGTAAATAGAAAAACAAACGAATGCCCAAAAGTTAATATTCCGAATTCTTCTGGGCCCAAATATCTAGCAATCCAAAGCCCAATAAAAAATGCCTCAACAACACGTAGTAGCTTTTCTAAAGAAAGCCACGCTGCATTCTTGAAATACCTTTTAAATCCTTCGTTAGAAGAAAAAAAGTTTCGGATCTTATTCATACAGTTGTCTAACTGCTTTACTACTTATTAATATACCACTGATATAGTCTTGCAATTCCTTCTTCAAGGGAAACCTTATGCTCCCAGCCTAAACTGGATAATTTGGACACGTCTGTTAATTTTCGAAGTGTTCCGTCAGGTTTTTCAACATTAAAAACCAAATCGCCTTGAAACCCAACAACGTCTTTTATGAGTAGCGCCAAGTCTTTTATTGAAATGTCTTCGCCAGTACCAATATTGATGTGCGTATTTCTCACGTCTGGGTTCGGTCCTTTCACATCATTGAAATCAACATTTTCCATAATAAATACAGAAGCGTCTGCCATATCACTACTCCATAGAAACTCGCGACGTGGTTTTCCGCTACCCCAAATTTCAACTGTATCTGCAGAGATTTTATAGGTAGTCAATACATCGGCTATAGCTTTCGAATCTGAAAGCCCTAAGTCTTGTTCAACTTCTTTATTATTTCCTTCGGAAAGCAATTTTGCCAAATGCATTTTTCTGATAAGCGCCGGGAGTACGTGTGATTTCTCTAAATCAAAATTATCATTGATTCCATACAAGTTGGTTGGCATTACAGACAAAAAATTGGTCCCATACTGCAAATTATAGCTCTCACACATTTTGATTCCGGCTATTTTGGCAATAGCGTAGGGTTCGTTGGTATACTCCAATGGGGCTGTCAACAGGGCGCTTTCTGGCATGGGTTGTGGCGCTTCTTTGGGATAGATGCAGGTGCTTCCCAAAAAGAGAAGTTTCTTTACACCATGTTGATGACTCTGATGAATCACATTGTTTTGAATCATCAGGTTTTCATAAATAAAATCGGCTCTGTACTTATTATTTGCAACGATTCCTCCTACTTTCGCTGCGGCGAGAAATACATATTCGGGTTTTTCATTTTGGAAAAAAGTTGCCACACTATTCGTGTCGATAAGGTCCAGGTTGCTGTGTGTTCTGGTCACAATGTTTGTGTATCCTCGTGACCCCAAGGATTGCATAATAGCGCTCCCTACCAAGCCTCTATGACCTGCTACGTAAATTTTCGCGTTTTTCTCCATGAATGGGCTATTCAAAGTAGTTTAACGTTGCGTACCCTCCATCTCTTAAATAGCTGTCTTTACGCATTAATCTAATGTCACCAGCCATCATATCATTGACTAGATCTTGAAGGGTGTTTTCTGGAACCCAGCCCAGTTTTTCTTTAGCTTTAGTAGCATCTCCTATGAGCAATTCAACCTCAGTAGGTCTAAAATACTTTTCGTCTACAGCAATAACTTCTTGCCCAATAGTCAGACTATACTCATTCTTACTAGTTGCGGCTATAATCCCTTTTTCATTGACTCCCTCTCCTCTAAACTCAAGTGTTACACCTATATGCGCAAATGCCATTTTTACAAAATCTCTTACGGACGTTGTTTCTCCAGTTGCGATGACCCAATCTTCCGCCTCATCTGCTTGAAGGATGAGCCACATCATTTTTACATAGTCTTTTGCATGTCCCCAATCCCTCTTGGCGTCCAAGTTTCCTAAGTACATCTTTTCCTGAAGCCCCAAGGCTATTCGGGAAGTTGCTCTGGTAATTTTTCGTGTTACAAATGTCTCTCCACGCACCGGAGATTCATGGTTGAATAAAATTCCGTTACACGCAAACATATCGTATGCCTCTCTGTAATTAACGGTTGCCCAATACGCATATAATTTTGCTACTGCGTAAGGACTTCTTGGGTAAAAGGGAGTGTTTTCAGTTTGAGGTACTTCTTGAACTTTTCCATAAAGTTCTGAGGTTGACGCCTGATATATGCGTGTCTTCTTCTCTAAACCAAGAGCGCGTACTGCTTCCAGTATTCGAAGCGCTCCTAAGCCATCTGTATTAGCCGTATATTCTGGCATTTCAAAGGAGACTTGTACATGACTCATAGCCCCTAAGTTATAAATCTCATCAGGTTGTACTTCTTGGATAATTCGCAACAAATTCGTGCTATCTGTAAGGTCTCCATAGTGCAGAAAAAAGTTTCTGTTATCTACATGAGGGTCTTGGTACAAATGATCGATCCTGTCTGTGTTAAAAAGAGAGGATCGCCTTTTGATACCATGTACTTTATAGCCTTTCTTCAGTAGAAATTCACTTAAATATGCTCCGTCTTGACCGGTTACTCCTGTAATTAATGCTGTTTTCATTGTATATATTTCCAGGTTCTATGCCTTTCTTTGCTTAGTCTAATAGGTTTTCTGCCTTGATCTTTCTTCGTAACGTAATGTATGCATATCTCAAGCCTGCCAAAACGAGAAAAAAGAACACAAACAACACCGGATATATAATCTCCTTTTTGTTCATTAGCCCTTCGTCTCGAACCGTTTCAATGTTACTGATAACAACGGCTATATCCGTAAACGTAACCAACTGGTTTTTCAATATTTCCGTCTCAGCAGTAAGCTCTCCTTTATGAGTAAAGGCCCCATTAACATTAAGGTTATTTTGGTTGTTAAAAAACGCAAGATTCTCCGCCGTCCTACCCACAATACTTAGATTATTGGTGTAGTTGCTTATTAGAGAATCTATTTGTGCTATGGATCTTTCGTTTTTTTGAATGTGGTCTTTTAAATTCTTATACCCTTCATCCTTTATGGTCTTCATGACCGGGTTATTGTTAATATAGCTTAACAATAACTCTATGCTTTCTTTGTTATCGTCTTCTCCCAACATCACTTCCAACTTGTGGTAACTATAATTTGAATAGAATCGATCACTGGCAAAAAGTTCTGTTTCATCGTCCACGCTTAATTCCTGAATAACAACTTCAAGTGTTCGGTTGCCAGGTTCTATCTTCTCCAGAAGATTCACCACATCCACAACGGGTGATATCTGTACATTGGCAATTCCTAAATTCCCTGGTTTTTTGCCTATGGCCTTAAAAAATTCTCCGTCTCCATCTTTGATCTTACTATTAAATTGATCAATTGCGTTGTACACATACGGTTGACTATCAAGGTTGGTTTTTACAATCATGGTTGATTTATACCCAGGGTCGCCTTTTGTGAAATAGCCCAACAAAGCTCCTCCTACAATTAACAGGACTATAATCCACCAAAATTTTATAATAAAATCAAAGGCTCTAAAAAAGAGTGCAAGAATCTCATATATCCACCGCTTGAATAGGGCAAAAATATCTGTTAGATCCATTTCTTCAGGTGTTTGTGAAGACGGGTGTTGTGTGCTCATCCTTATAACTTTTAGTTGTTAGTTTTACTTATAATAGACCGAAGACTTTCTTTCCAATCAATTAAGACTATAGAAAAATTGTTCTGAAATCGTGAGGTATCCAGAACGCTGTATTTCGGTCGTACTGCAAATGTACGGTAATGCGCGGTATGCGCAAGGCTTGTGGCCTCTAATTGGCCTGAATATTCCAAAATTGTCTTGGCAAAATCATACCAAGTTCCTTGTCCTTTATTTGCAAAATGGTAGGTCCCGTAGGCTGTGTTTCCTGTGGATATGATGTGAAGCAGTGCAAATGCAAGATCATTGGCATTGGTTGGCGTTCCCGTTTGTTCCGTCGTAATTGTAAGTGATTTTCTCTCTCGGGCATAGTTGAGAATGGTCTTCAGAAAGTTATGCCCATACTGAGAGTATACCCAAGAAGTGCGAAGTATAAAATACCGTGATGCATTTTCAACAAGAGCCTTTTCTCCCAGCAGCTTCGTATCGCCATAACTGTTTATTGGATTTGTCTCGTCTTCTTCGGTATATGGTGCCTTTTTCTTTCCATCAAAAACATAGTCTGTTGAAATGTGAAAAATGGTGACATGGTGCTTGTCACAGGCTTTTGCGAGATATTGAACTGCTCGGGCATTCACCAAGTGGGCTCTTTCTGGTTCGCTTTCAGCCTTCTCAACATTGGTATACGCGGCGGCGTTTATACAATACTCAAAGTCATTGGCTTTAAAAAAAGAAGACACGGCTTCTTCGTTGGTAATATCCAATTCCGCATGCCCTGCCAAAATAAGAGTGAGCTTTGGAAACCTAAGGGCTACATCTTGAATGCATTTTCCCAATTGTCCGTTTGCCCCTGTAACCAGTACTTTTATTGATTGATTCATGAAGTTACTTCCTCGAAAGTGGAGAGTTCTAAGTCTTTTTCTGATACCACAAAGTTCTCTTTGTCAAGATGCCAATCCAGCGATAAGGTTGCGTCATTATAGATAATTCCGCTCTCCGAAGCTTTGTCATAAAAGTTATCACATTTATACGAAAAAATGGAGGTTGGCGACAAGGTAATAAACCCATGAGCAAAGCCTCTGGGAACAAAAAGTTGTTTATGGTTTTGATCATCAAGTATTATCGAAAAATGTTGCCCAAAGGTCTCAGAGTCTTTTCTAAGATCCACCGCAACATCCAATACTTTCCCTTGAATCACCCGAACCAATTTGGCCTGAGCCATTTTTCCAACTTGAAAATGAAGTCCTCGAATAACTCCGAAGGTTGACGCCGATTGATTGTCCTGAACAAAATCGATATTCAATCCTGTTGTTCTTAAAAAGGCTTCTTTATTATATGTTTCACTGAAAAACCCTCTTTCGTCTCTAAATACATTCGGTTTGAGAACAAAGCAATCCTTAAGTGGGGTGTCTATCTTTTCCAAATCAATCCAATTGAAGTAAATGTTTTCCGTAGCCGCTTTTTAGCAAAGGTGTTGCTAAGGCATGAAGTTCCGCTTTCGTAATATAGCCCATGGAATAGGCCGCTTCTTCAATAGCGCCTATTTTTAAACCTTGCCGTTCTTCAATCACCTCCACAAACTGCGATGCTTGCATGAGAGAGGCAAATGTTCCTGTGTCCAGCCAGGCGGTTCCTTTGTCTAAGATACTTACGCTAAGGTTTTCTTGTTGCAAATACACATTATTCACATCCGTGATCTCAAGCTCCCCTCTACTGCTGGGTGCAATATTGGATGCAATTTCAATCACGCTGTTATCATAAAAGTAAATTCCGGGGACCGCATAATTGGATTTAGGATTCTCGGGTTTTTCTTCTATAGAAAGTGCTTTTCCGTTAGCGTCAAACTCAACAACCCCATAACGTTCGGGATCGTGCACGTGATAGGCATAAATAATGCCTCCTGTTGGGTCGTTATTAGACCTAAGTAGCTCTTTTAGTCCAGAACCATAGAATATGTTGTCACCCAGAATCAAGGCCACCTTGTCATCTCCTACAAAGTCCTTCCCAATAATGAACGCTTCCGCAAGGCCGTTAGGGTGTTCCTGTATTGCATACCTAAATTCACATCCCAGTTTTTTTCCATCTCCCAACAGTTTTTGAAATAGTGGTAGGTCTTGTGGTGTTGAGATGATTAAAATTTCACGGATACCAGCATACATAAGCGTTGACAAAGGGTAGTAAATCATGGGCTTATCATAGACGGGCATGAGTTGCTTGCTTACGGCCAAGGTAAGAGGGTGAAGTCGTGTTCCTGAGCCTCCGGCCAATATTATTCCCTTCATAGTCTATCTGTATTATTTAGATACCATGCCACGGTTTTAAGAATACCGCTTTCAAAATTTTCATCTGCCTGCCAGCCCAATTCATTTTCCAACTTAGTAGCATCAATGGCATATCTAAAGTCGTGTCCTGGGCGGTCTGTCACAAAAGTAATCTGTTCTTTATACGATTCGTTTTTTGGACTTAATTTGTCCAGTATCTCACAAATTGTATTTGCAATGTATAAATTTTTGCGCTCGTTTCGGCCTCCAATATTATAGGTCTCTCCCAGGGTGCCTTTATCTAGCGCCAATTTAATCCCAATACAGTGATCTTGCACATACAACCAATCTCTCACGTTGGTCCCGTCTCCATAAATGGGAATAGGGTTCCCCGAAATGGCCTTTCGTATGATGGTTGGGATTAACTTTTCTTTATGTTGATTAGGGCCATAGTTGTTAGAGCAGTTTGTAGTAACCACTGGCAACCCATAGGTGTGAAAATAGCTTCTCACCATAAAATCTGACGATGCTTTAGAGGCGCTATATGGGCTATTAGGAGCATATGGCGTCTCCTCAGTAAATAATCCCGTTTCTCCAAGAGATCCGTATACCTCATCTGTTGAAACATGTAAAAACCGGGCTTGTGCATACGCTTCCTTCAGCATATTTGGGCCGTTCATCCAAGTTTTGTATGCTCCCTGCAAAAGGTTAAAAGTTCCTACTATATTAGTTTGTACAAAGGTTCCAGGGCCCGTAATGGAGTTATCAACATGCGATTCCGCAGCAAAATGCACCACTTGATCAAACTGATGTTTAGTGAATAGCTCTAAAACAAAAGGCTCGTCACATATAGTTCCTTTAATGAATTTGTACTTTGGATTTTGTGAAGCGACTTCAAGGTTTTTCAAATTTCCTGCATATGTCAAACTATCCAGCACATAAACCTCATCGTTTGTGTGTTCCAAAACATAGTTCGTATAATTAGATCCTATAAACCCTGCTCCCCCTGTTATTAATACTTTGTTGCTGTTCAAAATTTATTTTTAGATTAAACTAAAATTTGGTTTAACATTTTCTGCGTTATTAAATAGGTGGGTTTTACACCACTGGTCCCTAACCCACCCGAGGCCAACGTACTTCCAGTCTCTAAAGGGTTGTCCGAGGCATAATACGCATATTGAACCTTCACTTTGTCCCCAATACTACCTCTAATTTTAGAAGCGGCCTGAATGGCTTTTTGATAATGCGCACCTTCCATTTCCAATCCAATAACGTTCCATGTGGATTCATGAAAGAACTTTAAAATATCTCTGTTTTGAAGGGATGTTCCTAAAACGGTAATCATTGTTCCCGTGCAAACATTAATTTCCTCATCATTAAAATCGGATTTTTTCAGCTCGTTTTTAAACGGGTAGTTGTCGGCAGTTCCTTCAAAAACATGTGCCGATGGAATCATTATGTCTCCTTTTCCTCCATCCAAGATACCGGCCTTTCCCATAATGGAAACTGAAACAACGTTCAAGAAGCACTCTTCCTTTCCATTGGAGAAGGGCTTGAGCAATTCGTCCATGCTCTCATAGGCCTGTTCTCCAAAGGCGTAATCCATCACAATAATCACAGGCATCTGCTCCTTTTCGTGTTCGGGTAGTTGCAGCGAAAACTCCGTTCTAGGCAATTGGGCGGTGTCAAATATCTGTACATTAATGTTGGTGCCGCTAGTGTCTTCAATATAGATCATGCCATGATCCAAAGCCACCTTTTTCACTTTATCCCGCAGGTGTGTATTCCCGTCATTGCTCAAGATTTCAAACACGTCCATGGGCTTTCTTTTCTTATACTCATTGGCTAAGGCCTTTGGAGCATATAGTGTATTCATGACGCTATGCATGTTGGCACTCACAATATGCAATGGACGTCCCAATAGGTTTTTTTCTTGTAGCTCCTCTTTAATCGTAGAAGCCCAACGCTCTCCATGTATATGATGCCCAAGTCGTTCTCTCAATACGGGGCTAAATGTAATGATGCGTTTGTTGTCGTTCAAGACTTCGTCTATGGCCAACTTTCCTAGAAAGTATATAATGTTTAAAAATCTGTTTTGGTTTTTATCACAAGCAAACTGCGGAAATATCTCGTTCACTTCTTCGAAGGTTCTTCCCAAAAAGTTTGCTGTATGTGTGAGCGCAATTTCTTTCTGCTCCTGATTTAATTTTCCTTTGCTAAGTACTGCTTGTTCTAGTTTTTCCCAATCTCTGATAAGCGCCCCCTCATCGTTAATAAGCACCTGTTTCATGATCTTATGGGATTCAATATATAAGAAGGTTAAGTGCGTAAGGATATCATATATCTCTGAACGGCCTCGAGTGACCTCAATATTCATTTGCTCCTCATCTATGCGGTAACAGTTCCTCCTTCTCTTTAATGGAATAATGGGTTCGAAATGGGAGTTTTTATACCCCTCTTCGCTCGTTAGATTGATGTAGCGACATTCTTCAATTCCAAAAGGAAGCCTGTCCATGACATAGAGGAGCCCTTGTAGCTCTATCTTTTCTTCGGAAATTGATCCATAAATTTCGGGTCTTAGAATTAAAAGTGCTTCCCGAAGCGTCTCTCCAGAGACCCCCATAGGTTTATAAAACCCTCTGTTAAAGAGGTGTCGCATTGTAATATATAATCGCTCTATGGCGCCTGAGCTTTCCTGTGCTCGTGTTCTTTGATGTGTTTTCCTTGAATTCATTTTCCTGCAAAGATACTACTAATTTTATCCTTGAATTTGAACCAATTCATTAGCGATCTTCCGATCGTTTGCTAATCTTGGCACTTTATTCTGGCCTCCCAGCTTTCCTTTTGATTTCATATATGCCGTAAAGCTGTGCCTTTTTAAGGGTCGAACCTTAAGTGGCTGAAGCACTTTTCCTTGTATTAAATCAAAATAATATGAGTTTTGCTTTTGCATAGTGCTATCTATCGTTCTCTCAATATCACCCATGTCTGCAGGTGTTTCTTCAAATTCAATGAGCCATTCATGATATGGAAGTTCGCCCTCTTCTGTTTTGGTTTGAGGTGCTACCGTGAACTCTGAAATTGAAAATTTGTGCAAACTCATAGCTTCTTTCATGGCCTGTTCTACTTCTTTTCCTATAACGTGTTCTCCAAAGGTTGAAATAAAATGTTTGATTCTTCCTGAAACAATAACACGATAGGGTTTCGTTGATACAAATTCAACGGTATCACCCAAATTGTAGCCCCACAAACCAGCATTCGTGGAAATAATCATAACATAATTGATCCCAATCTCTACGTCTCCAATAGTAATTCTCTTAGCGTTTTCTTCAAAAAACTCTTCCGCTTTGATAAACTCATAGAAAATACCCGAATTTAGCAGCAAAAGCATTCCTTTTTCGTCTTGTTTGTCTTGAAATGCAAAGAAACCTTCAGAAGCAGGATATAATTCAATGCTATCTACTTTTCTTCCTATTAAAGATTCAAACTTCGCCCTATAGGGTTCATAATTTACTCCTCCATAGATGAATAAGTTGAAATTTTTAAACAGCTCTCCCACCTTCTTGTCGGTTCTCGCTATTAGTCTTTCAAAATACATTTGCACCCAGGAAGGTATTCCGCTAATCACGGTCATGTTTTCTGTCTTTGTCTCTTCGACTATCGCATCTACTTTGGTTTCCCAATCTTCAATACAATTGGTTTCCCAGCTAGGAAGTCTATTTTTTAACAAATACGAAGGAACAAAGTGGGCTACAATTCCCGAAAGACGACCTAATTTTATTCCATTTTCCTCTTGTAATACTGGGCTTCCCTGCAGAAATATCATCTTACCATCTACAAAACTCACATTCCCTGTTTCATGAATGTAACACAAAAGGGCGTTTCTGGCAGCCTTAATGTGAGTGGGCATAGACTCTTTTGTTAGTGGGATGTATTTGGCCCCAGAAGTGGTGCCGGATGTCTTTGCAAAGTAAAGTGGTTTGCCTGGCCATAACACATTGCTATCTCCAGCAACCATACGATCAACATAAGGCCTCAGGGCTTCATAATCCCTTACCGGAATGTTCCTAACAAAATCTTGATGCTCACGTATTTCGCTAAATCTATGGTCTTTTCCGAAGGAAGTGTTTTTCGCCCTTGCAATGAGATCATTAAAAACACGCTGCTGGGTTTCAACCGGATTGGCAACCCATTTGCTCATTTTACGAGTCACATTTCTTGCAAAGATCTTTGCGCCTATAGATTTTAAAAACATACGCGATTACTCAAAATCAATAAAATTAGCGGGATTTATGGGATATCCATCACTCCACAATTCAAAATGGAGGTGTGGCCCTGTTGTTAGTTGGCCCGTGTTACCAGCCTTGGCTATCACCTCTCCAGCCTTCACCAACTCCCCCTGTTCTTTGGTAAGAGACGCATTGTGTTTATATACAGAAATTAGATTGTTAGCGTGTTTTACCAAAATCACATGTCCGGTATCTGCTGTCCATTCCGCAAAAATAACTGTTCCATCGGCTACTGCCTTTATGGGTGCTTCTAGCGTGGTTACAATGTCCATTGCATAATGTTTTTCCTGAGGGTCATATTCCTGAGATATGGGGCCTTTAACGGGTGCAAATAAAACAAAACTCACCTCTGAAGATCCAGCCAGAGGATTGTATTTGTCTTCTTGAGCTACCATCTCGCGCAAGAGAGAGTCTTCTTTTGACGGGCTCAAATCAACATTTAGGGCATCCCCTTGTGCTACTTCTAAAATAGAGTCCTTGTTAAAATCAACGGCTTTTACATCTCCCGTAAGTACTTTTCTAATGGAGGCAATATATTGCTCATTTACCGTTAGGACCTGCTGTAACGAATCTGTTTTAAATGTTAGATCTGTTGCTTTCTTCTTGAGGGAGGTCGATGAGTACCCAGGAATGTATTCACGTAATGGTGTAAAAGCAATGAGAAGAGTGGTCACTATAATTAGTAAAACTGCAAAAATGCTACTAAAAACAAATACATTTAACCGATTGAGTTTAAATGAAAACCGTTCTTCAAAAGTATCCTCGTTAAGCACAACAAGTCTATACTTATGTAGCAGCTTTTTCCTTATTTTTTTCGCTCTCTTTTCTTTTTTTACCATACTGCGCCCTTGGGGGGTTACAAATATAAAATAAACTATACGGCTTATGCTAAACTTATATTGAAAACGCTGTATGTAATGATTTCTTGTTACCTTTGTGTTATAAAAATTTTCAAGATGGATGGATTATTCTTACCGATGGCTTTTGGTCCGTGGCAAATAGTTTTAATTGTGCTTGTTGTCTTATTATTATTTGGCGGGAGAAAGATTCCCGAACTAATGCGCGGCCTTGGAAGTGGTATCAAAGAATTTAAAGATGCTTCGAAAGAGGAAGACGACAACAAAGTAGATGAGAAAAAGTAATTATTTCTGAATAAAAAACCTCGCTAGAAAGCGAGGTTTTTTATTTATTCTTTACCTGTTTATTGAATCTTAGCCGATTTCAGAATGGCTTCTAGCTCAAATTGAAGGTCGCGTTTCCTCGCAGTAGGTGCGTACGTAAACCCTTCTAGTATCAAATATCGATTATTCGTTTCGTCTTTTATCGCATAATTTAAAAAAGGCCCTGCCATATATTGTCCTTTTATTTCCCACGTGCCTTTAGTCTCATAGGCAAACTTTCCATCTATTTCTGACGCAAATAAGAAAGGAGAATATGCTTCTTCAGTAATAAAGCGCGCGTCATCCTCTACGGGTAGGCGATTTCCCGAAATTGAATCACGCATGGTAACAATATCATTAACGACGGTGCTGTCTTTTCCTATCATATCTAGCGGGACTTCATACACAATAATATTGGTCGTTCCTCCATCTTTCAAATCCTTCCGCAGCCAATAAAATTCATCCGTTGCTAAGGCGACTCTATAGGCTGAAGGCATTCTCAATGACACCCCAAAGTAACCCTTAAGGGAATCTGATTTTAATAAAGACACTCCTATTCTTCTCTGTCTTTCCGCAATTTCCGAGGCATGAAAAGCAGCAATAATTCGTTCATGATGCTCTTCAATCAAACGTATTAACCCTTCTTTGGTTTTGGAAATTATAAAGGCCCCTACCTGTGGTCTGGCGTATGGGTTTTTTCTAATTGAGACTGTATCCTTATCGCCAATGGCCACATGCATAAAAGATCTATATGTTTTGGCGAAACCATCATACGCTGCAGGAGGCATCTGTGTAATTGAGAAAAGAGGTTCTTCTTGTGGTAAGCCGTCCACGGGTGCGGCAAGATATTCCCGAATTTTTTCTCCAACATCATCATTCCAGAGGTCATTTTCGATTACAACTTGGGTCGAATTTATATTCCCAATAGATTTGGGCAATAGCTTACTCGTTTTTTTTCCTGATTCTTCGCACGAAGCCATAAAGAAGATGGCCATAAGCGCAATATAGAGTGGTTTCATACTGAGGGTTTTTGGAAATTATCCTTTCTGGATCTTTAGTTTCATTCCCGGTTTCAATTTGCTACCACTAATATCGTTCCATTTTTTGAGATTATCTATCGACACCCCTGGAAATTTTTGAGAAATGCTCCACAGAGAGTCTCCATTTTTCACAGTATATGTGCGCGCCGCGCTATCGTTGGTTGCATTTGATTTGCCCTTAGAGCTTGCCGTTCCAGAACTTATTTTTCTTGGATAAATAGTGAGCCGTTGCCCAATATTTAATCGATTACTTCTAAGACCATTCCATCGCTTTATCTGACTTACGGAAACACCATATTTATTCGCAATTTTGCCTAAATAGTCTCCGCTTCTTACTCGGTATCGTATTTTATCTGACTGATCAAAGAATTTGGGAAGTGCCTTCTCTCTTTTGTTTAATTCTTCTTCGGCAAAGGCATATACGGCTTCTTCATTACTCACAAATTTTCCTATCGCATCTAGCGGCAAACGAAGCACATAGTTTTCATCTTTAACCACTGGAATTATGCCCACCTTGTATGAAGGGTTTAGAAACTCCACTTCTTCTATATCCAAATTTGTCACACGCGCCACCTGTTCTAATGTTATCATTTTCTTTACTCTCACGGTATCAGTGGCAATGTATGGTATCTTGGGTCCATTACTTTTAAATCCATGTTCCTCTGCATATTCGAAAATGTACATAGTCGCTAAAAAGGCGGGTACATACCCTGCCGTTTCCCTTGGTAAATTATGCCTGATGTTCCAATAATTGGTTTTTCCGCCAGAGCGTCTAATTGCCTTGGCAACATTCCCTGGACCCGAGTTATAAGCGGCTAGCGCTAAGTCCCAATCTCCCAAGCTTTTGTAAAGGCTTTTAAGGTATTTACAAGCTGCTTCTGTAGCCATGATAGGATCTGCGCGTTCATCCACGTAGGAGTTCACATCTAATCCAAATATCTTTCCTGTTGTAAACATAAATTGCCAAAGTCCCTTAGCCCCCACGCGTGATTGTGCTCTTGGGTCTAATGCCGATTCAACAATGGCGAGGTATTTCATTTCTAAAGGAAGGTTGTGCCTGTCTAATTCTTCTTCAAACATGGGAAAATAATAGTCACTAAGTGCCATGAGCTTGGACATACTCCTTCTTCTGTTTTTTAAATAGCCTTTGATCACATTTTCTAAGGAAGGGTTATACTCCACATTAAAAGGGGTTCTAGCATTTAATTCCTCTAGCCTTTGCTTCAATACTTCAGTGGGTAATTCCTCGTATTCTACAGGGTCGTAGGTTTGATTTACAATAGATCCGTAGACCTCTTCGAACAATTCAGATTTAAAGAGCTCTTCTAACCACACGCTGTCTGTTTTACGCGCAATGGCTATATCTTGTAAGTCAAATATGGTAGAATCTTTTGTTTGTGTCACTACGAATGTTGACGGTACGTCCACAGCTCCTTGTTGAATGGTAATGGAGTCTACCACCTGTATTTGCTTGGTCTGAAGCGAATCAGAGGCAATGTCCTGAGCATAAATCGTGCTGCCCAGAAGAATCACGAACAAAGAGAGGAGTTTGGAGTTCATACTAGCAATAACGTAGGTGTTCTTGTTTAATTTTGATAAAAATAACGAAATAGAAATAATGAACAAGTTTTTAACAGTAATTAACGAGGCTTAGAATTAGCTACATTAATCAATCTGTGATTGCTTTTATTCCCGGCAAAATCTTGCCTTCCAACATTTCTAGCATAGCCCCCCCACCTGTAGACACATAACTCACCTGTTTTGTAAAGTTAAACTTCTTGACCGCAGCGACCGAGTCTCCTCCCCCCACTAGGGAAAAAGCACCATTTTTAGTGGCCTCCGCAATTGAGTTTCCTAATGCGATTGTACCTGCTGCAAAGGTTTCCATCTCAAATACACCCACTGGGCCATTCCACAATATTGTTTTGGAGTTCTTCAACACTTTCTCAAAAATCTCATTGGTTTGAGGGCCTACATCCAATCCCATCCAGCCTTCTGGAATTTCGTCTATAGCACTCATTTGTGTATTTGCTCCTTCCGAAAATGAATCGGCAATAATCGCATCAACCGGTAGGTGTATTTTCACATTTTTCTCTTCGGCCATTGTAAGGATTTCTAACGCGAGCTCTTGCTTGTCTTCTTCTACTAACGAATTACCTATAAGGCCTCCCTGTGCTTTCACAAAAGTAAAAGCCATTCCGCCTCCAATAATTAGATGATCTACTTTGTCAAGAATGTTTTCAATAATCGTGATTTTTGAAGAGACTTTTGCCCCCCCAATAACTGCCGTTACTGGTTTTTGACTATCGGCAAGCACTTTATTTACATTTTCAATTTCCGAAGACAACAACAGTCCAAAACATTTTCGCTCCGGAAAAAATTCGGCAATAACAGCTGTGGAAGCGTGTGCGCGATGCGCTGTGCCAAAGGCGTCGTTCACATAAACGTCTCCTAGTTTTGCTAGTTCTTGAGCGAAAACACGATCCCCCAAAGTCTCTTCTTTGTGGTAGCGTAGGTTTTGCAATAATAGCACTTCACCTGGCTGTAAGGCAGCCACCGAAGATTCAACATCCTCTCCTACAGTGCTTTGCGAAAATTTTACTTGAACACCAAGAATATCACTTGCCTCTGTAATAATGTGTTCCAAAGAGAATTCCGGTTCGCTGTTCTTTGGTCTGCCTAAGTGAGACATTAGCACACAACTTCCTCCATCTTCTAGGATTTTGATGATTGTAGGCTTGGCCGCTTCAATGCGTGTTGTGTCTGTAACTTCGAGATTATCGTTAAGAGGAACATTAAAATCAACACGGATGAGTGCTTTTTTATCTTGGAAATCAAAATTGTTTACTGTCTTCACTTGGATAAATTTAGGCTACAAATATAGCCTTTTTGCCGTTTTCAGAGATGCTAAATGAAGTCACACTTTGAATTGTATTTTTCCACTGTTTTCCTATCAAAAAAAGCGTAGTTTTGCGTATGGATTTTTCTGAAATCATCGGGCAAAAACATTTGAAATCCCATCTTCTAAAGACCATTGAGAACAGTCGGGTTCCACACGCCCAGCTGTTTGTGGGAGTGAATGGGAGCGGTTTACTTCCTATGGCAATTGCTTACGCGAAAGAATTGTTATGTAGTGCCCATGAAACTGACAGTCCTGAACGTCAAATTTGTGTAAATAAAGTGGACAAATTAGCACATCCCGACCTCCATTTTATATATCCCGTGAACACGAATGACGCTGTGAAGAAAAACCCTGTGTCTTCTCTTTTTGGCGAAGATTGGCGAGAATTTGTGCTTAAAAACCCCTATGGATCGCTCTTTGACTGGTTTCAAGCATTAGGTATCGAAAACAAACAGGGTAATATTAGTGTGCGGGAAGCGGAGGAAATAGCAAAAAAACTATCTCTCAAAGCGTATGAAGGCGGTTACAAGATTATGATTATCTGGATGGCCGAAAAAATGAACACTGAATGCGCCAACAAAATCCTTAAAATTGTAGAAGAGCCTCCAGAAAAAACAGTGTTATTATTGCTTAGTGAAGACGAAGAGCACATTTTAAACACTATTAAGTCAAGGTGTCAAACACTGCATTTTCCATTGCTATCTGAAGAGGATATCGCGCAGCGCCTCATGGAGAAGCATCAATTGGCAGACAATGCCGCTCGAAACGTAAGTCGCCAGGCCCACGGGGATTTTAACAAAGCCCTTCACATTGTGGATAATGATAGTGAGGACCTTGTGTTTGAAGGGTGGTTTATTACATGGGTTCGAACGGCCTTCAAATCAAAAGGAAATAAGAAAGCTATTCATCAGCTCTTAGAGTGGAGTAATCTTCTGGCTGGTCAAGGCAGGGAAACGCAGAAAAAATTCATTAGCTATTGCATGGAATTATTTCGACAAGCACTTCTTAAAAATTATAATGCCGACTCCCTGCTCTATTTTGAATCACAAGATCCAAAGTTCTCTATTGAAAAGTTCGCTCCCTTTGTGCATCAAAATAACATTTTTGAAATTACACAAGCACTTGAAGATGCACATTACCATATTGAGCGAAACGGAAATCCGAAAATCATTTTCACAGATTTGTCCATTCTCTTAACGCGGCTCATTCACCGAAGAGAATCTCAATAAACAAATATTATTGTTTTTGTTTTGTTAATAAGAATTTATTATCAAAAACCTCTTGAAATAATCACTTCTAAGCGACTATCTCTAAAAAGGCCTTGGCTAATGTCTTTGGAAAAGCAAAAAGGGCCTCAGGGGGCCAAAACAGCCTTATTGTGCCTTTTTAAAGCAATAAATGAGGGAAGAATACTCTTTTGAGCGCCAAGCCGCCATATTTGACATTATTCCAGCAAAAAAAGCTTTTGGGTATGAAAAGAAATGAAGTTGATTGTTGTTCTTATATTTTTCAGAAAGCAAACTCACATAAAAAGAATCGAAGATCATTGGCTTGCTGTCAATGGGCTTCATTTCGACACCAAATAATTTCGATAACGAATTTCTAGAAAAGTGCCACAAATGTCTCGGGGCGTCATAGGCTGCCCAATGCTTTTTGTATCGCTTAGCATCTGATGACTTAAAATTAGGAACTGCCACAATTAATATTCCATTCTCTTTTACCAAGCCTTTAATCTTCTCCACAGTATTTTCCAAGTCTGGAAGGTGTTCCAAAACATGCCAAAGGGTCACCACGTCAAACTGTTGCTCCTTATATGCCTCAATATCTGTTTCCAGAACCACCCCCTTTTCCCCTGCGCGTACTCGAGCGTTTAAATTGGGTTCTATTCCTTGTACGGACCATCCATGTTTTTTTGCTTCGCACAAAAAGTCTCCAGTACCTGCGCCAATATCCAACACAGATTTAGAGCCCCGAGCCAGCTTGATAATCAATTTTACTTTTTTGCGAAGTGCCCTTCTTTTAATTGTTTGGTACAATATATTTAAGAGTCCTTTTTCTGCATCCGTGTGAGATACATAGTCTTCGCTTTCATAATATTTAGATAGTTCGGTTGGTTGCGGATCCGTAATCAACATGTCGTACTTCTCGTTATACAAAAGCGCAAATTCCTCACCACTTACAAGGTGATCTTTAACCGAAATATATGGTTGTGTGTCTGGAGGCTTCAACATAACTTCTTCGTAAATTCTTGGGCGATTAACGTAATTGTTCCACGTGAAACAATTTCCCTATCTCCCCATATAAACTAGTAAAACAGAAATATCATTTGGAGAAACACCACTTATTCGTGATGCCTGAGAAACCGTGGTTGGTCTAATTGCATTTAATTTTTCACGAGCTTCATACGAGAGTGATTTCAGTTTTCCATAATCAAATTCTTCAGGAATCTTAATCCCCTCCAACCTGCTTAACTTGGCTGCATTATTTTTTTCCTTTTCTATGTAACCCGAATATTTTACCTGAATTTCTGTTTGCTCCAGAACTTCCTGATCCAAATTATTCTTTAAAACATACGATGCCACAGATTCAATTTCTTGCATATCATCCATGGTTATTCCTGGCCGCGAAAAGGCCTTAAACATTTTATCACTCTGCTTTACCGAAGCAGACTTTTTGGATTCTAAAATAGGATTAATCTCTTCCGGGCTTACACTTGTTTCTTTAAAAAAGCGAATAAAAGCATCCGACTTTTCTCTCTTCTGTTCCATTTTTTTCATTCGTTCATCGCTCGCCAAACCAATGGCATGCGATGTGGGTGTAAGACGGAAATCGGCATTATCCTGCCTCAATAGTGTTCTGTATTCTGCTCGAGATGTAAACATTCGATACGGTTCTTCAGTTCCTTTGGTAATCAAATCATCGATCAGCACACCAATGTATGCTTCGTCCCGACGTAACAGAAATGGATCTTTTTCTTGCACCTTTAAATGCGCATTAATCCCGGCCATTAGCCCTTGGGAAGCAGCTTCCTCATATCCCGTAGTTCCATTAATTTGTCCAGCAAAAAACAATCCAGAAACAAGCTTTGTTTCTAACGTATGCTTTAACTGTGTTGGTGGAAAATAATCATACTCGATGGCATATCCTGGTCTAAAGAACTTCACGTTTTCAAATCCTGCCACTTCTCTAAGCGCTTTAAACTGCACCTCTTCCGGTAACGAAGTTGAAAACCCATTTATGTAATACTCCACAGTGTTCCAGCCTTCAGGTTCGACGAATAGCTGATGTCTTTCCTTATCTGCAAACCTATTAATTTTGTCCTCAATGGAGGGGCAATATCTGGGTCCAATGCTGTCTATGGCGCCGTTGAACATAGGAGATCTATCAAAGCCCTCCTTCAAAAGTTCATGCACCAAATTACTGGTATAGCTCATATGGCAAAGCCGCTGCTTCTTAAGGGGTTTCGTGCTTTCGGAATACGAAAATTTTTGTGGGTCCTCATCTCCCGGCTGCTCAACCATCTTAGAAAAATCTAAAGATCTTCCATCCACCCTTGGTGGTGTTCCCGTCTTCATTCTACCCGAATCAAAACCCAAATCAACAAGCTCCTTTGTAATCCCAGTAGACGCTCTTTCTCCCGCTCTCCCTCCACCAAATTGTTTTTCACCAATATGTATAAGTCCGTTTAAAAACGTGCCATTAGTAAGTACCACGCTCTTACCTCTAACTTCAAGTCCAAGGGATGTTTTAACGCCAACTATACGCTCTCCCTCCACAATGATTCCCGCAACCATTTCCTGATAAAAATCAAGATTAGGCGTTCTTTCAAGCATCAATCTCCATTCTTCAGAAAAACGCATTCTATCACTCTGAACCCTTGGGCTCCACATCGCGGGTCCTTTAGACTTATTTAGCATCTTAAACTGAATGGCAGTGTTGTCAGAGATAATACCACTATAGCCGCCTAATGCATCAATCTCCCGTACAATTTGTCCTTTAGCAATACCTCCCATGGCGGGGTTGCAGGACATCTGCCCTATATTCTGAAGGTTCATTGTAATGAGGAGTGTTTTAGAACCCAGGTTGGCCGCAGCCGCAGCGGCTTCCGAACCAGCATGTCCCGCCCCAACAACAATCACATCATATTCTTCTACAAACATATATATTGAATTGTTCCACGTGGAACATTATTGTTAAAAATTAAGGCAGCAAATATAGCCTAAATTACTTAAAATCAGATAGTTGTTGTGTAAAAAATTGATAATCAGGCTACTAAACAAAAGATCTTATCTTCAAAGCGGTATTTTCCCGCTCTCGCATCTCCCGCTCCTCCTCCTCAGACTTGTCTTTATAACCACAATAATGAAGAACTCCATGAATCATAACACGGTGCAATTCGTCAATAAACCCCGTCTTAAACTCTTGTGCATTCTCATCAACTCTTTCCACGGAAACATAAATTTCCCCATGCACTTCCTTTCCTAAACTATAGTCAAAGCTAATTATGTCTGTTAAGGTGTCGTGGTTTAAGTACTCTACGTTTAACGCATGAAGATATGCGTCATCACAAAATACGTATGCTATTTCTCCTTCAGAATACGTTTCTGAAACAATAACCTCAGATATCCAATCCCTCAAGGCGTCCTCATTCTCTAATTTGAAATCTGTTTCGTAGAAGAAGTTAATCATCTTTATTCTTAAAATAATCTTGCACCTTTTGCTTGTATTGCGTACGCAAAGGTAAGGCCTCTCTATTCAAAATTTCAGTAGTGTTAAAATATTTTTTGATATCCTCAGGATCTAGCCGAAGCTTGTTGTCAAAATTAATTCTATTGGTCTGTGATTCTCTTCTAGATTCTTGACCTTGTTCAAAATCGGCTTTATCGAGTTTCAGGAGTTCGTACTTGAGATTAAGCATTTGTTGAAGTGTTCTATCATTAAATCCTTTATCCAATAATTGTTGTTCAATACCTTCCATTTTTCGTAGTAGATCCCCGGCGTTTCCATTAAGCCCTTCCTTGGATATTCTATCTTGCAGTTGCTGTCTAAGCTGTTGTTGCTGTTTGTATATTTCATACAATTCGCCGTCGCTATCTTCACTATCTCCTTCGCCTTCTCCACCTTCTTTATTGCCCCCTTTGCCGTTTCTCCCGTTTTCACCTTCCTGTCCACTTCCTTCACCATCTCCATCGCCTTGGCCCTCGCCCTGACCTTCACCCTCTCCTTGACCTTGACCTTCTCCTTCGCCTTCTTTCCCTTTGCCCTCTTTGCCTTTTTCTACCCCCTCCTTCATCTGCTCATTCAGGCTTTCTTGTTTCTGAATAATGTCTTGTAATTGAAAACCTCCGCTTCCACCGCCTTGACCCCCTGGGCTGGGTTTTCCTTGTCCAGAACCACCACCAGCGCTAGACATTTGCGCCTGCATATTTCCTAGCAGGTCTCCTAAAAAATTAGCTAATTCGTTAGCTCCTGTCACGGTATATTGTTGGCTCGAAATTCCTTGTCGCATTTGATTTTCGGCAAGTCTTTCTAACGATTTATCTATATTGTATTGAACCTCCGTTATAGATTCATTTATTACTTCACTTATCATAGGCTGCCTTAGCGAAAGCGCAAACAAACTATCGTCAATATGCTGGAAATTTTGCTTAAGATCGTTCTGAACGTTTAACTTCTTTCCGAAGATTGGGTTGCCATACTCTATCGCATTAAAATCCTCCATCAGGTCTTCTTGTTCAAAAGAAAAAACCACTAAATTATCCAAGATTTGCCGTAGCATCTCAACATCTTCTTGAATGGTCTCCATTTGTCCCGCTTGCATTTGAGATTGCATTTGCTGGCCCATTTGCTTCATTTTCTTACCAGCTTTCTTCTGGTTTTCAGAAGCACCGCTCTTGTTTTCCTGCTGAAGCTTATCTGTGGCCTCTTGCTGTTCTTCTTGAACCTCTTTTTCTCCCTCTCCATCCTTTTGAATATCCATTGGATCCTTTAGTGCTTCATTTTCCTTTTGAAGCTCTTCCATTTGTTCCTTATACTCTTCAAACTCCTTGTTTAACTCTTCCTGCTTTTCTTCTGTATTCTTATCCTCCGATTCTTCAGCCAGCTTTTCTTGCTTTTCGCCAAGCTGAAACAGTTCTTCAGCCAGTTTTTCGGCTTTCTTTGTTACATAATATCGTTTGGTAAGTTCTACCAATTGTTCTAGGTTTTTCTCTTGATTCTTGTTTTGTTTGGCTAGTTTTTCCAGCTTTTCTGAAAGCTCTTCTTTTTGGATTTTATCTTGGAGACGCTCCAGCTCTTTCAGCAATTCTTCGTTCTCTTCTAGGCGCTGTTCATTCTCGTCCAAGCGATCTTTGAGTTGCTCCTTGAATGGATCGTTCTCTTCTTCAGGCTGAAAGTTCTCAAGATTCTCTTTCATCTCCTTGGAAAAATTCTTCATCATTTCTTCCTGCTGCTTTTGTCTTTTTATAAAGTTCTCGAGCTTCTTTTTATCATTCCAGTTAAGTTCATTTTTCTCCTTTTGCATTCTAGAGAGCTCTTCCAATCGCTTTTCTTGATCTTTGAAATCCTTCAACGATTTGTTCAAGTCTTTAATCGTGTTTTCCTGATTTTGGAGTTGTTCGTTTTCCTGTTCCTCCTTGGTGAGTTTTCGGTATGAATAGGTGCCAGATTTGCTCGACTTATGATTATGGATAGCATCATTATCAAACACTTCAAAATAATACTCGTATGAAACTCCTTCTTCAAGAGAAAGCGCTCCCGGAAATACGTATGTAAACTGATCAAAATTAGCTTTGCTTAACGGCAAGGGCTCTTCTTTTGCTTCACCCTCTTCTCCTTCGGGGAAATACACCAAACGTAATTTCGTAAGGCCGTAATCATCTGAAACTTGACCCAAAAAATACACTCGCTGACTGTCGGTGCTATCTTGTTTAGACTGCACGTCAATCTCGGGGTGTTCATCCTTTATCACTCCGAGCGTAAAAGACAGGTTTTCATAATCTCTAAGGTTCTCATTGGACGTGGTAATGGCATAGTCAAGTTTTCGGTATATGCCCCGATCCAGTGTAAAGTTTTGATCGTCTACTGTGAATTGATAGGTGGTGTCTTTGGTTTTAAGGGCAACAAGATCTGTGTTTTTCGTAGTAACATTCCATCGAACCCTTGTTCCTTCCGGAATAGTGGCATTACCAGTGCTTTTCAACACCTCATCTCTTTTTCCAGTATACCCTGGATAGTCAAGCACCATTTCAAAAGCAACCAATGATGGTGTTTTTACCACATTAAGACTATATTCCTTTGATTGCACTTTGTTCGCATTCAATGTAAATGCTATGGGCTGTGTTGGCTGCAAAAAGGTATATTCAAAAAACCCTGGAGCTGTTTGTTGTAAATAATAGGTTTCGTTGTTGTAAGAAATTGTAGCGTTTTCTGGTAGGACATCTCCTTCGGTGCGCACTTTTACTGTATAGCTTTTATTCTCTATAGCCGTGAGCTCGTCATTCAGCACATAAAAAGAAAAAGGAGCTGGAGGTTCATAGGCGGTATCATAATTTACCACCCGTTTATAACTGCTCGAAAACATACCCTTGTCTCCCAATACGCTAAATAGCACAAAAACAACCACGGGGATGGCGGCATATTTTACATACTTTAAGTTCTTTTTAAAGTTAATCGCGTGTTTAAAAGGAATGGGCTGCAGCTCTCCAGATTTCTGATCAATACTTGCAGCCAATAGCTCAGATTCTCGTTGATTTCGATTTAACTGAATAACATTGAGAAGTTTATCACTAACCTCAGGGAAATGACTACCAATAATATGAGAGGCTTCTTCGTCTGATATCCCACCTTGAAGCCTAAAAAGTTTCGCCAATGGAAATGCAATAAACCGAACAAAAAGTGCTGTTTCAACACCAATAAATGACCAAAATAAAATCGTTCTGCCTGTTGGGCTTAACCACAAGAAATGCTCTACCAATAGCGTTATTAAAAAATACAACAAGCCAATGGCAAAGAATAGGATCGTCCCACGAATTAACTCGTTGGTATAGTATTTTTTTATAAATTGTTCCAGCTTTTGCTGAATAACGCTAAACGTGCTCATTAATAGGCTTTAGATAAAAAGAACTCCTAAAATAGCACAAAAATTACTCCAAAGGTCCCATTTTATGAAAGATTTAAAATATCTCGCGGCATTTCTAATTCCATTGACTGCGGTCCTAGGTTTAGGCCTTCGGGGTTATTGGGCTTTCTTTGCTCCTGTTTTTGCTTTTATTGTTGTTCCTATATTGGAAGTAATGATGCCTATACAAAACTCGAATTTATCTGAAGCAGAAGCCTCTTCTAAAGCAAAAAGAACATTGTTCGACCTTCTTCTTTATGCGAACCTTCCTGTGGTTTACGGGCTCGTTGGTTGGTTTTTGTGGAGCTTGTCTTGGGCAAATTACGAAACCTTTGAGTTGGTTGGGCTTACCTTTTCGGTGGGCATCGCCATTGGGTCAAACGGCGTCAATGTCGCGCACGAACTAGGGCACCGAAATTCTAGATGGGAGAAAACATTAGGGAAGCTATTATTGCTTCCTTCTTTATACATGCATTTTTACATAGAACATAATTTTGGGCATCACCTTCATGCAGCCACTAACGAAGATCCGGCCAGCGCCAGATACAATCAGTCGGTCTATTCTTTTTGGTTTACGTCTATCACCCGCCAATATATAAGCGCATGGCGCATTCAAAAAGACCTGTTGCGAAGGGAGGGCCAATCTTTTTTCAGTATTAAAAACGACATGCTTTGGTATGTGGTTTTTCAATTAGGATATCTAGGCCTTGTCTTTTTGCTACTAGGAGCTCAAGCGGTGGTCGTGGCGCTGTTTTTGGGTGTTTCTTCCGCTATTTTGCTAGAAACCATCAATTATATTGAACATTATGGCTTGCGTAGGTTAAAAAAAGAAAGTGGTCGATATGAACGTGTAAAGGAGGTTCACTCTTGGAATTCCAATCATGTTTTGGGCCGCGTAATGTTGTATGAACTTACTCGTCATAGCGATCATCACTATAGAGCGAATAAAAAATATCAACTACTAGACTGCCACGAGACGAGTCCTCAAATGCCATATGGATATCCAACTTCAATGGTTTTGGCGCTATTACCTCCTTTGTGGTTTGCTATTATGAATAAAAGAATTCCTTTAGAAATGAAGCCTTAGAGTTGTATCTTTGCGGCTTCAAGAAAAACAGGAATATTCATGAGTCAAAAAGTGCGTGTGCGTTTTGCACCCAGCCCCACCGGACCTCTTCATATAGGGGGTGTTAGAACAGCCTTATTTAATTACTTATTTGCAAAAAAACATCAAGGAGATTTTGTGTTGCGTATTGAAGATACAGATCAGGCGCGTTATGTTTCAGGTGCTGAAGACTATATCGTTGAATCACTTAATTGGTTGAATATTCCGTTCGACGAAGGCCCTGGAAAAGAAGGTGATTTTGGCCCGTATAGACAAAGCGAACGCAAGCATTTGTATCGAGCGTATGCCGATCAATTAATTGCATCTGGGAACGCATATTATGCTTTTGATACTTCGGAAGAGCTGACTGCGCTACGAAACGAGCATGAGGCCAGCGGAAAGACCTTCATCTATAACTGGCACAATAGGTCACAACTTAACAACTCATTATCCCTTTCCGAAGTAGAAATTAACACAAAAATTGCGTCTGGCGAAAATTATGTTATTCGGTTTAAGTCTCCTGAAGGAGAGCGTCTTCGTTTTAATGATATTATTCGAGGGGGTATTGAAATAGACACCAACGTTCTGGACGACAAGGTATTATTTAAAGCTGATGGGATGCCCACATATCACCTGGCTAATATTGTAGATGACCATTTAATGGAAATCACACATGTAATTAGGGGGGAAGAATGGCTTCCTTCTATGGCTTTGCACATACTCTTGTATCGTGCTTTTGGTTGGGAGGCTCCTCAATTTGCACACCTTCCGCTTATTATGAAGCCTATTGGAAAGGGAAAATTGAGCAAAAGAGATGGTCAAACAGGAGGATTCCCTGTATTTCCTTTGGCTTGGACCCCTGATGAAGGCGACACGTTTCGAGGATATCGCGAAGATGGTTATCTGCCCGAGGCCGTTGTAAACATGCTGGCCCTATTGGGTTGGAATCCAGGTACCGAGCAAGAGCTTTTCTCCCTCACAGAATTGGTAGCCGCCTTTGATTTGGAGCGCGTTAACAAAGCTGGGGCTAAGTTTGATCCTGAAAAAACAAAGTGGTTTCTGCATCAGTATTTACAAAATCTGGATGAAGGCGTCCTGGTTGCTGAGTTTACACATTTGCTTCAGACAAAGGGCGTTGAAACATCTTTGGATCTCGGAAGGATTGTTTCCGCTATAAAAGAGCGGGCTACTTTTACAAATGACCTTTGGGAACAGGGAAGTTTCTTCTTTGAAGCACCCTCCTCGTATGATGAAAAAGCGAGCGCTAAAGCGTTTAAACCAGAAACCCCTGAGCTGCTGCGGCAAGTTGTAGGTATAATCAGAAACTGTGATGATTTTTCAGCAGAACATCTTTCTGAAAAAGTAAAAGCTTGGATTACTTCTCAGGAAATCGGGTTTGGGAAAGTTATGATGCCTTTGCGGCTCGCCCTTGTAGGTGCCATGAAAGGACCTGATGTGTTTGAAATTGCTTCGTTATTAGGGAAGGCTGAAACAGTCAATAGAATAGAAGCTGTGATACAATCTCTTTCTTAAAAATAGAAAATTGCGCTAAAGATAAATAGCGAGGTGTGTCCCTCAAAATCTGTGTTTTCTAATTGAGCTTCGTTGAGTTTGTTTAGGGTATTTGTGACGCCATATTGGTATTGGGCGCTCACACGAAATTGCTCCAAACCAGCCGTAATTCCTCCAGCTAAATGGAAATTCACTTTCGTAATATCCTGAATGTCTTTTGCCCGCAGGGTTGTATATCCGTCCAAAATGTGATCCTCAAAAGAATCACTTTTCAGTTTGAGCTTGCCGTTAACGTTTAATATCGGGCCGGCTTCAATACTCAGGTGATGCCTAATAATGTTACAACTGGCCAATAGTGTTATTTGAGCAGATTGCACTCTATAGTCAATATATTGCTCTGCAAATGTACTGGTTGGGTCTGTTAGGTTTCTGCCTAAAACACCTACCTCTGTACTATTAAAGCCTATCCCATAAATAAGGTCAAAGTTGTTATAAAACGCACCTCGTGTTGTAAAGCCTGCATAGATTCCTGAGCCGCTGTCTGTAGTAAGATCCGAGGTTGAAATATCAAAAAGGTTCAGCCCTCCAGTGATACCAATACGGTTGTAATCATTGTAGTTTCGTTGGGCATAGAATTGTATGGAAACCGAAAAAACAACGGTAACAAATAACAGCTTCTTTAGACTCATAATGTATGTGAGGTTTTAGCGGACAAAAATAGCTTTAATTTTGTATCTTCAACAGAGTAATTAATTAAACTTTAAATATATGGGCAACATCATTTATATTCCATTTGCAATTCTTTTTCTTCTGGTCTTCTTCTCTTTATTTTTTACAGTAAAGCAACAAACAGCAGCCATAGTAGAACGCTTCGGAAAGTTCTTAAGTATTCGTAGTTCTGGCTTACAGCTAAAAATTCCCCTGGTAGATCGAATTACAGGGCGTATAAATCTGAAAATCCAGCAGTTAGATGTGTTGGTAGAAACCAAAACAAAGGACGATGTTTTTGTTAGACTGAAAATATCTGTGCAATATCAGGTAATCAAAGAGAAGGTTTATGACGCTTTTTATAAGTTGGAAAACCCACACGATCAAATCACCTCTTATGTTTTTGATGTGGTACGGGCAGAGGTTCCTAAAATGAAATTAGACGATGTCTTTGAGCGTAAAGACGATATTGCCATCGCGGTAAAACAAGAGCTCAATGAGGCTATGATTAACTATGGATATGACATAATTAAAACCCTGGTGACCGATATTGATCCCGACGTTCAGGTAAAAGCTGCTATGAACCGAATTAACGCCGCAGAACGTGAAAAAGTGGCCGCAGAATACGAAGCAGAGGCTGAACGTATTAAGATTGTTGCAAAAGCACGTGCAGAAGCCGAAAGTAAGCGCCTTCAGGGGCAGGGTATTGCCGATCAGCGTCGTGAGATTGCGAGAGGTCTTGAAGAGTCTGTAGATGTCTTAAATAATGTTGGTATTAACTCACAAGAGGCATCCGCTCTTATTGTAGTGACGCAGCATTATGACACCCTGCAATCTATTGGAGAGGAAACAAATACCAATTTGATTTTGCTCCCCAACTCGCCTCAAGCAGGAAGTAATATGCTGAATGATATGATTGCCTCCTTTGTGGCAAGTAATCAAATTGGCGAAGAAATGAAAAAACAAAATGATCTTAAGGGTATTGGGAAATCCACGAAGAAAAAGTCTTCTCCGCCCAAGGGTGACAGTGGCTATGATGATAGTAACTACTAAGAAAAAAGGCCTCGTGAAAACGAGGCCTTTTTATTTATACTAGTTTCGCCCAAGAGTCCCGTAACGGAACTGTCCTGTTAAAAACAATTTGATCTTTAGTGCTGTCTTTGTCAACAACAAAATATCCCAGTCGTTGAAACTGAAACTGCATTCCTTCTTTCGCCTCTGCCAAACTGGGTTCTGCATATCCCGTGACCATTTCTAGGCAGTTCGGGTTAACAAATTCCATAAAATCTTTGTCTTTATGAGTGTCCGGTGAAGCATCCGTAAACAAGCGGTCGTAAACTCTAACTTCTACAGGAATTGCATGCTGAATAGACACCCAGTGCAGGGTTCCTTTAACCTTTCGCATAGAAGCTTCGCTACCGCTGCCGCTTTTGCTATCAGGGTCATACGTACAATGAATCTCTGTGATATTTCCTTCGGAATCTTTGAGAATGCTTTCGCCTTTAATAATGTAACCATTCTTAAGTCGTACTTCTTTTCCAAGTGTAAGTCTAAAGAACTTTCTATTAGCCTCTTCTTTAAAGTCTTCGCGTTCAATATACAGCTCGCCCGAGAACGGAATTTGTCTACTTCCTGCAGCGGCATCTTCTGGGTTGTTCTCGGCTTCAAGCCATTCAAATTCACCTTCTGGATAGTTGGTGATTACTAATTTCACAGGGTTCAAAACAGCTAGTACTCGTGGGGCCTTTTTGTTGAGATCCTCACGAACGCAAAACTCTAAATGGGATACATCAATGAGATTCTCTCGTTTTCCAACACCAATACTTTCTACAAAATTACGGATGGATTCAGGGGTATACCCTCTTCGTCTCAAACCAGAGATTGTAGGCATTCTGGGGTCGTCCCAACCCGTAACCACTTCAGCTTCAACCAATTTCATTAGCTTTCGCTTACTGACCACCGTATGGCTTAGGTTTCTTCTAGCAAATTCTCGCTGCTTAGGCCTTAGCTTGTTACTATCGTGCACTTGATCCAAAAACCAATCGTACAGTTCTCTGTGGGGTAAAAACTCCAAGGTACATAGTGAGTGTGATACTTGTTCTATATAATCGCTTTCGCCATGGGTCCAGTCGTACATAGGGAAGATCTTCCAATTGGTTCCTGTGCGGTGATGATGTTTAAACAATACACGATACATGACGGGGTCACGCATTAGCATGTTGGGAGATGACATATCGATCTTGGCGCGCAGCACGTGTTCGCCTTCAGGGACTTCTCCGTTCTTCATCTTCTCTAACAGCGCAAGGTTTTCGGCCACAGGGCGGTCTCTAAACGGACTTGCGGCGCCAGAGGTGTTGGGTGTTCCTTTTTGTTCTGCAATGGCTTCAGAAGACTGAGAATCAACATAGGCTTTGCCGTTTTTAACGAACTCAACAGCCCAATAATATAATTGCTGAAAATAATCTGAAGCATAGCATTCTTTATCCCATTGGTACCCTAGCCAAGAAATATCTTTTTTTATAGCATCAACAAACTCTTGTTCTTCCTTGGCTGGGTTGGTATCATCAAACCTCAGGTTTACCGGAGCCTTATATGTCTCGCCTAGGCCAAAGTTTAAACAAATGGAGGAGGCGTGGCCAATATGTAAGTATCCGTTGGGTTCTGGCGGAAATCGAAACCGAAGCTGCTCTTGGGTGTAGGAATTCCCGAGATCCTCTTCGATGATGTGTTCGATAAAATTAAGTGACTCTGCTTCGTTTGTCATGTCTATTTGTTAATGTATTGTGTGAAAATCGATGAATCAATTTGCGCAACAAAATGAAATCCTGTTTTTCAACGGGATGCAAAGGTATCAAAATAAGAGAAAAAAGTATCTTTGTAAAAACATTTTAAATGAGCATCATACGCCTTAAAAATATTAAAATCTATGCCTTCCACGGGTGCCTCGTTGAAGAGGGGAAAATAGGATCTGATTATCTTGTCAACCTATCGGTTAAAGCGAACCTCTCAAAAGCGGCCTCAACAGACAGCCTCAAGGATACTGTAGACTACGTTCATCTTCAGAAAATTGTAAAAGAAGAAATGGCGATTCGCTCTAAACTATTAGAACATGTGGGCCAACGAATCATAGATCGTATTTTCGGCGAACTTTCGTTAGTCAACCAAGTTAAAGTAAGTGTTTCAAAGGTGAATCCTCCTATTGGAGGCGATGTTGCTGAAGTAAGTGTTACTATGAAATCAAAACGTTAAAGATTATTCTTGTTTATATCACTATCTATTCGGTATTTTAGTCATGTCAGTTTCATTTTAATTTTTTACATTTGCCTTCACTTATAAGGCATCGTGGCCGAGTGGCTAGGCAGAGGTCTGCAAAACCTTGTACAGCGGTTCGAATCCGCTCGATGCCTCAAAACCTTCAGAATCTATCTGGAGGTTTTTTTATTTCATCTTTATTAAGACTTAGGTTGTTCGATGTTAGGTTTTGGAATGGTATCAATTCCCTTCTTCATTTCATTTGGAAAGACCCCTTGCAGAAGGAGTAATGCGCCAAAAACAATGATAATAATACTTACCCATTTTTTGGTTTTAAAAATGAATCTTGGTGTCATTTTGCTTTTCAACTTTTTAGCCAAAGAAATTTTCAATAGGTCTGTCAAGAAAAAAGTGATTAATACCGTAGCAAGAAAAAGGAATACCCCGTTATCTGAAGAGGTTAGGGCGTTGGCCATAATAATGGTTCCTATCCATCCGGCTAGCACTCCAAAGTTTACGAAATTGAGAAGAAACCCTTTTAAAAAAAGTCCTGGGAGGTTCTTTTTCGTGTTTACCGCATAGTGTTCCCGTACTATTTTTATAAAGGATTTTGCTGTTCTGATATAAGATATGATTCCGTAAGCAATGAGTACTGCGCCTCCAAAAATAAGAAGTCCAGGATCGTCTTTTACCTTTTCTAAAATTTTACTGGTACTAAAAAAAGCAATGAGAATAAAGAAAATGTCTGCCACCATGGCTCCTAGATCGAAAAAAACACCCGCTCTAAATCCTTTGGTGATGCTTGTTTCTATGAGGGTGAAGAATACGGGCCCTACTGCAAAAGCAAGTACAAACCCATAAAACGCCGCATATAATAGACCATCAAACATAGACATGTAAAAGTACAAATTACTTTAACTAGTTTGATGGTTTATTTTGTAATTGCTACAGAACTAGTGCATTATTTTTATTCGGCCACCCGCCAATCGTTTTTTATCTACTTCTTTTGGATTTCCGTAAATATATATGTTTCCTCCTGCGGTGACCCTTGCGTGTACTTTTTCACTCGCATTTATATCAGCCCTACCTGCTGCTGTAATAGTAACTTTTGTTTCTTTTGTGCTTAACTCTTTTCCTTCAAATACACCTCCGGTATTCAAAGTTATGTCAACATTTTCAGCAGTTCCAATAGCCTCGACTCCGCCACCTGTAACAGATTTCACTTTTGCATTATTCACAGCCAACCGCACTTGAATTTGTCCGCCTTCTTGTGCGCGCAATGTGATATTATTTTGTGTTATAGGACTATTTCCATAAATGTAGGCGCCTTCATTAGCATCCAACACATCTATTTTTTGATAATATATTTCTATTTGTGTCTCGTCTCCATTAAACCGTTGCTCTAAAAGCATTCGAATTTTAAGTTTTCCATTGTCATTAATTACCTTAACATCATCTGTATTCTCGCCTTTAATAACTACTGTATTTTCGTCTGAAGGAATAAGATCTACTGCAATAAGATCAAACACTTTTAACTCATCAAAACCACCAACTTCTTTAGTAACTGTTCTTTGGGAGAACATTGTTGTTGCGAAAAACAACACACATATTACACTTACAACTTTTGTTTTCAATATATAATTATTTACTATTTACTTCATCTCTTAGTCCTAGCATTTCAAAGTCTAGATGTTTTTTGACGAGATCGGCATTTTTTACTTTCACATATACCTCATCTCCTAGTTGGTAACTAATATTTGATCGTTGCCCAACTACCGCAAAATCTTCCTTTTCAAAAACATAATGATCATCTCTCAGGTCTTGTAAACGAACCATTCCTTCGCATTTATTTGAAATTATTTCAACATAAATACCCCATTCTGTCACTCCTGAAATCACACCTAAAAATTCTTGGTCTTTATGATCCATCATATACTTAATCTGCATGTATTTTACGCTATCGCGTTCGGCATTAGCAGCTAAACTTTCTCTTTCACTTGAGTGACCACACTTGTCTTCATATTCTTCTTCTTTAACAGAACTCCCGCCCTCTAAATAATATTGCAACAATCTATGAGCTATTACATCGGGATAACGACGAATAGGAGATGTGAAATGAGAGTAATAATCAAAGGCTAAACCATAATGTCCAATATTATGTGTGGTATACATCGCCTTACTCATACTTCTAATTGCCAGTGTATCCACTAAATTTTGTTCTTTTTTTCCTTGAACATCTTTTAGAAGTTTATTTAATGATGTAGCTGTTGATGTACGGTTTGCGGTGTTTAGTTTATATCCAAAGCGTTTAATAATATTCTCAAGTGCAGCTATTTTCTCATCATTTGGTTCGTCATGGACTCTGTAAATAAACGTCTGTTTTGGAGATTTCTTTCCGATAAATTCTGCCACTTTTCTATTTGCAAGTAGCATAAATTCTTCGATCAGTTTATTCGCATCTTTGCTTTCTTTAAAGTAGATTCCTTCTGGTTCATTATTTTTATCCAAACGAAATTTAACTTCCACTTTATCAAAAGAAATAGCACCTTCTCGCATTCTTTTTTTCCGAAGTATTTTCGCCAATCGATCCATTTCTAAAATAGCTTCAGAAATTTCCTTATTCACAGTGTATTTCGTTCCAGTAAGTGAAATTTTCGCTGGAATCTCACAATTCTCTTTTTCTTGGGTTTCAATAATATGTTGCGCCTCTTCATATGCAAAACGAGCATCGCTATATGTTACCGTTCGACCAAACCATTGATTTACTACTTCTGCTTTATTGTTGAGTTCAAAAACCGCAGAAAATGTATATTTTTCTTCATGAGGACGAAGAGAACATGCGTTATTTGATAAGACCTCTGGTAACATAGGAACCACTCTATCGACCAAATACACAGACGTAGCTCTGTCATAGGCTTCATCATCTAAAAGCGTCCCTGGTTTCACAAAGTGAGAAACATCTGCTATATGAATTCCAACTTCTAGGTTTCCATTTTCTAGTGTTTGAAAAGAAAGAGCATCATCAAAGTCTTTAGCATCTTTTGGATCTATGGTAAAGGTTAAAACCTCTCTCATATCTCGTCGTTTGTCTATTTCTTCCTTTTTTATCTCTGTTTCTAAAGAATTTGCATAGTTTTCTACTTCCGGTGGAAATTCATAGGGTAATCCATATTGTGCTAAAATCGCATGAATTTCGGTATTATGTTCTCCTGGTTTTCCAAGTACTTTTAATACGCGGCCAATAGGAGAATCTGCTTTTTCCGGCCAATCTAGCATTTCAACCAACACTACATCTCCATCTTTTGCTTTACCAATATTACCCAGTGGCACAAAAATATCTGTGTTTATTTTGTATTGGCCACAATCTACAAAAGAGAAGTTTTCTTGAACCTGAATAGTACCCACAAACTCAGTACGCTTTCGTTGCAATACTTGAGTTACTTCTCCTTCTAACTTTCCACCTTTTCTTCTTTTAAAAATATAAACCTCTACTACATCTCCGTCAAGTGCTCTGTTTACATTTTTGTTTTTTATAAATATATCATCTTCCATTCCTTCTACAATCACATATCCCATGCCTTTCATGGTAATTTCTATCGTTCCTGTGTGATAGTTTTTAGATGGAGTGAGTATGAATTTACCTCTTTCAATCTCTTGAATAGAGCCTTCAGACTGAAGATTTCTTAGTTTTTTTATAATTTGATTTCTACTGCTAGGGTCGTCAACACCTAGCTTTGCAGAGATTTGTTTGTAGTTTATTGGGTTGGAAGGGTTCTTCCTTAAAATGGTGAGAATACTTTGTGTTATTCCTTCAATTTTCTGTTTATTTTTTCTTTTTTTCCTTTTCGGCATAGTTTTTATAGGTTATGCAAAGGTACTGTTTCTACCTCTAAAACATTTGAGATAATATGTAAAGATTTAGTACCTTAGTTAGTGTAATTTTTATTTAAAATATGGAGCAATTTAAGACTGTAGCAATTTTCACTTATCCCAGCGAATATGTTGTTCTTGAACTACTACTTCAACAAGATGAAATCCGTTATGTTTTTCAAAATGAAACCATGATTAGCGTTCTTCCGTTTCATTCCAATGCTTTTGGAGGGATTCGTTTGAAAGTTCATGAAGAAGATATAGAAGCAGTAAAGAAAATTATTGAAGGACTGGATAATCAATCTTCACTACATATAGTATAATATTCCGTATTTTTTATTCTATTTAATTTATTAGTATTTTACTAAAAGTGCTTTTTAATTTGCAACTACTTCAAGTAATATATCTGCAAATCTACTTAAATTTATTTTGATCTGAATTTTACGATAAAAATTGAGTTATACACAACCATTATATAATACTTTTTCTTTTTTAAATTTAAATTAATAATAATGGTGTTTATTATAGCTTGTTAATATCTAGTATAACTTTTTAATCTTTTCTATTGAAAATCAGTTATCCTTTTTTTAATATTACTTATAAACAGTATTTTAATAAATGAAAGTGTTGAAGTATAGCTGTTTCTATACTATAATTAACAGTTGTGAATAATCGATATTCACAATTAATATTTGATAAATTTCTGATATAGAATTGTTAGAAAACATCATTTTTATGAAGATAAAAAAATATAACTGTAGGGTAAAAAAACAGAATAATATATTTTAATTTCTCATTACAAATCCAACTGAAACAAACAAATAAAATAGTTAGGTTTCTATTAACAATGATACTGTTAGTTGTTAACCGAAAAGTTATGTGATTGATAACAAAATGTAACCAAGTAATCTTCAAGCATGGACTTAAAAAATATGTATCTTTGGTAAAAACAAATATGTTATGAAAATAGCAATAGGAAATGACCACGCCGGCACCGAATATAAAAATACTATTGTCCAGTATTTAAAAGATCAAGGACATGATGTTACTAATTATGGTACCGATGCTTCTGATAGCGTAGATTATCCTGATTTTATTCATCCCGTGGCCGAATCTGTTAGTAATGAATCTGTGGCTCTTGGAATTATTATTTGTGGTAGCGGAAATGGCGCATCTATGACAGCTAATAAATATCAAAAAGTGCGCTCGGCGCTATGTTGGACCAAGGAAATTACAGCCCTTGCAAGGGAACATAATAACGCTAATATTCTGAGTATTCCCGCTCGTTTTACTAGCGAGCCACAGGCGCTGGAAATGGTAAAAATGTTTTTAGAGACTCCATTTGCAGGAGGTAGACATCAAAGGCGGGTTGAAAAAATAGCCTGCTCTTAACTTCAATATAGCATGGGACATTCCCACTCCCATAATCACGACCACAACTCTCTTAGCGGAAGAAACCTTCTTCTTTCCATTGTTTTAAACACCTTAATTACTGTTGCTCAAGTTATAGGAGGGCTTATTTCTGGTAGTTTATCATTACTCTCTGATGCCCTTCATAATTTTAGCGACGTGCTTTCGCTTGTAGTGAGTTATATAGCAACGATCTATTCAAAAAAAGAAGCCTCTTTTACTAGAACGTTTGGATATAAAAGAGCAGAAATCATTGCGGCATTTGTAAACTCGGCATCACTAATAATAGTTGCTTTTTACCTAATCTATGAGGCGGTGGAACGTTTTTTAAGTCCACAAGAAATAGACGGAAGTCTGGTTATATGGTTGGCTCTTTTAGGCATACTTGCTAATGGAGTTAGTGTTTTATTACTTCGGAAAAACGCAAAGGAAAACATGAATATGCGTTCGGCATATATACACCTTACTACCGATATGGCCGCGTCTGTTGCCGTGCTGATTGGAGGGTTATTGATGAAATATTATCAATGGTTCTGGGTGGACAGTGTTCTCACACTTTTAATAGCAATTTACCTCATCTTTGTGGGATATGATTTACTGAAATCTTCCTTTAAAGTTTTGATGTTATTTACACCAGAAGACATGAGCTTGGAGAAGGTTACCGAGGCAATTATACATTATCCCGAAATCAAGAACGTTCACCATATGCACATTTGGCAGCTCAATGAGAAAGAGATTCATTTAGAAGCGCATATTGATTTTTATAGCGATATTACACTCTCAGAATTTGATATAATACTGAATAAAGTAGAGGAGATGCTGTACCATGATTTTGGAATTAATCATGTAAATATTCAACCAGAATTTCAGAAAGACGACCCAAAAGACGTCATTGTTCAAGACTAAGTAATTATTAAGAATAAGCCGCATAAAAAGAACACCCTTGGAGATAATAGCTAAAACATTTGATCAACTAGATATTTATGAACTTCATGACCTAATGATGCTTCGTTCTGAAGTATTTGTAGTCGAGCAGAACTGTGTGTATCAGGATGTGGACGGAAAGGACCCAAAAGCGCTTCACGTACTTGGTAAAAAAGACGGAAGCATTGTTGCGTATACCCGCTGCTTTCCTCCAGGTTTTTATTTTGAAGCGGCAGCAATTGGCAGGGTAGTGGTTGTTTCAGAAGAAAGAAAATACGGGTATGGCGCGGATATTATGAAGGCGTCATTAGAAGCGATAAAAGCACACTATAAGGTTGATGGCGTAAAACTATCTGCCCAAACATATCTTGTTAAGTTTTATAATTCTTTAGGGTTTTCCACAGAAGGCGAGGAGTATTTAGAAGATGGGATTCCGCACATCTTAATGATTAAAAACTAGCCTAATAACAAGGGTTGTACATATATTCTTCAATAGTTTCTTTCAGGTTTTTAGGTTTCTCAATAGTGGCAAGACCCAATTCAAAAGTTTTTTCAGCTACAGCTACAGCAATATCTACTGATAGCGACCGTATTTCGGTAAGGCGTGGATATAGGGCGCCTGCGCCGATGTTTTCTTCGGAAACCAATTCCGCCAAGGTTTGAGCCGCCACCAAAAAAAGAGCATCAGGAATCAACTTCGCCTGAGCGGTTATTGCGCCTAACCCTATTCCAGGAAATACATATGCATTGTTCCCTTGCCCTGGCTGGTATGTTTGGCCTTTAAATGAAACTGGGTCAAAAGGACTTCCACTAGCAAAAACCACATTTCCATCGCTCCATTCGTATGCCTGTTCAGCAGTGCATTCGGCTTTTGATGTAGGATTGGATAAGGCAAAGACCACAGGCCGTTCATTGATGGAAGACATGCACTCTATAATTTCTTTGTTAAATGTTCCGGGCGCTCCTGTAGCTCCAATCAAGACTTGAGGCTTAATCGTGTTTATGGCTTCCACAAACCCCATAGGGCTATGGTCGTGAGCATAAGGAAGGTTGTGCTCCATAAGATCCTCTCTTTCCGAAACCACCAGTCCATTTATATCAACAAACCACAATCTTTTACGAGCTTCCGTCTCACTAAGACCAGCATCCATGAAGGCTGAGACCATAAGGTCGGCAATTCCAGTGGCGGCAGAACCCGCCCCTAAAAACATGATACGCAAATCTGCAAAAGGAACACCTGTAATTCGAGATGAGGCATATACTCCAGCAAGGGCTACAGCTGCAGTTCCCTGAATATCATCATTGAAACAAAGAACACGTTCCTTGTATTTATTTAATAAGGCGTATGCGTTTGGAGTTAGAAAATCTTCAAATTGGATGAGTGCCTTAGGGTATTTATCCTGAACAGCCAAGACGAACTCTTCAACAAGATCAAAATAAGCAGCCCCTTCAAGGCGTTTTTCGGGATATCCCAAATACAGAACATCCTCTCGAATATGATCATTGTTTGTACCTACATCCAACATAACGGGCAAACACTGATGTGGACGAATTCCCGCACAAGCGGTGTACAGAGCAAGCTTTCCTATTGGGATGCCCATACCATTAGCCCCTAAGTCCCCAAGGCCTAAAATACGCTGCCCATCGGTAACAACAATCACGCGAATGTCATCCAAGGGCCAGTTGTCCAAAATGCTTCGGATTTCTCCTTTGTCTTCTGGAGTGATATAAAACCCTTTTGAACGTCTAAAAATATGAGAAAACTCTTTACAGGCTTGCCCCACGGTGGGCGTATAAATAAGGGGCATGATCTCTTCAATGTGATCAATAACCACTCGATAAAAAAGGTTTTCATTTCTATCCTGTAGCGAAGACAATAAAATGTATCGTTCAATGTCGTATGCTTTTCGTCGTAGACCATGCATGACGCGCTGCACTTGAATATCTTGATCTGCCACAGAGTGGGGTAGTAGCCCCCTTAGCCCATATTTTTCTCTTTCTTCTGTTGTAAACCCGATAGATTTGTTCAAAGAGCCATCATGTAGAACCTCGAAGCCTTTTTTGTGCGTTGTCATTGGAGTGGTTATTTTCGGGTGTTAGTCGTTGTGGGTCCAACATCCTATCGGCTTCTGAATCTTACGCCAAAGGATAGAGGTGCCTACATTTTTTTAGACGAAACCTCTTTGTTGAATGGAATGCTTAATTGGGTCATGAAGCGTTCATCGTTTACGTGATCTGAAATATCAAGACCATATTGGATTTTTTTCGGATCATCATAAACAAAGGTGCCGAACAAACGATCCCAAATAGATAAAAGATTTCCGAAGTTGCTATCGGTCCAAGGCGCTTCAAAGTGATGATGAAATTTATGCATATTTGGAGTAACAATGATGTAGCTCAGTCTTTTATCAAGCCACAAAGGAAGCGAAATGTTTGCATGGGTGAAATAGGTAAACAACACGCTTAAAATTCGATAGAAAAAATAAAAAGCAATAGGCATTCCCATAATAACCACGGCCAACAAGGCAAAACATTCACGAATAACAAAGTCTAAAGGATGGTGTCGTGTTCCTGTGGTTGCATCCACATGCTTGTCGCTATGATGAACAATATGCAAACGCCACATCCACTTCACATGGTGTAGCAGATAGTGAACCCCGTATTGAGCGATAAAATCAAGGACAATCACAGCCAAAATAAGCTCAAGCCAAACAGGGGCTTCGATGAGGTGCAGCGCGCCAAAACCCGAATCTCCCAGCCAGAGAAACACACCCGCGGTTGCAATGCCAAAACCTACGTTAATAACCATAACAAGCGCTAAAAAAAGGAAGTTCGTAGTGGCGTGCGTCCATTTTTTATAACCAAACAAAAATAAGTGATAGTATCCCTCAAGTATCCAAAAAATAGCAAGGCAGAAAAATATCCAACCCGCTTTCATCCAAACAGGCATTTCTTCAAAGAAAAGAAGAAAAGCGTCCATAATTAGTTAAGAATTCGTTCGTATTTTTTGAGGTCTTTAAGAACCTTTACGGCTTCAGAAATTTCTTGATTTTTAACCACCTGATAATTGTAAAGTCCATCTCTATAAAAATATCGCTTGAGAATCTCATCAGTGATTAGTGACTTTATCTCAGCCTTTTTATCGACAAGATCTTTGTCTTTTGCCGCGTCAATAGCCTTCATTAATTGCTGATAGCTAGAGGTAATATGATCTTTTAACCCGTCGTCTTCTGCACGTCGCAACGCCTCTTCAAACTCCTTTTCTGATTCCGTTTCGTATTCGAAGTTATTTTTCTTTAAAAATGAAATGAAGTCTTTAAAATCTGTATCGGTGAATTCAAAGGCATTCCAATCGGTAAGCTGGTGATTGTAATAGTATTGAGTCGCATAATCAAAAATGGCGTGATCTTTTAAAAGCGCCGTTGTTATGGTACTAAATCTTGCGGTTTCTACTTCGATATCTGGAAGGATTCCCCCTCCATCATAGACGGTTCTGCCGCCTTTTGTTTTAAAAGCGTTGTATTCTTTAGGGTCCAAACGAACAGGATCCCCATTTTCATCACGATTCCAATAATCTAAGGCCTGAATACAACGTCCACTAGGTGTAAAGTAGCGGGAGATAGTAACCTTTAGCTGGGTGCCATAGGTCAATTTTTTAGGGCGCTGAACCAATCCCTTACCAAAGCTTCTGGCTCCAACAATAACAGCCCGGTCAAGGTCTTGTAAGCCTCCCGAAACAATTTCACTAGCAGAAGCACTCCGGCCGTTGACAAGTACAACCAAGGGAATTTCCGTATCAATAGGCTCGTTGCGGGTTTTGTACACCTTGTTGTATTTTTTAATCACAGATTTGGTGGTTGTGATAACCTCCCCTTTTGGAACAAAAAGATTCACAATATTGATGGCTTCGTTGAGCAAGCCTCCAGGGTTTCCTCTAAGGTCGAGAATTATTTTTTGTGCTCCTTGGGATTTGAGATCTTTTAAAGCAGCTTTGGTTTCAAGCGTGGTTTTTTGATTGAATTTTGAAAGAACAATATAGCCAATATCGCCTTCAATGAGTTTATAAAAAGGAACAGCGCTAACATCAATGGCTTCTCTAGACAAGGTTGTTGTATATGTTTTCCCTTGGCGAATATATGTGATATCTATAGAAGATCCTGGAGCTCCTTTTAGCAGCTCCCCAGCGTCATCTTCAAAATCTGAAATAGCAATGGCACCTATTTTTATGATTTCGTCACCAGCTTTTAATCCGGCCTTATCTGCGGGATAATCTTTGAACGGTTCAACGATTACAATTCGGTCTTTTTGCGAACGCGCAGTGGCTCCAACACCAGCATATAGCCCTGAATTATTAATCCGAGCATCTTCTACCGCCTGCTCGTTCCAATACACAGTATACGGATCCAAATCGGCAAGCATTCCCTTTATAGCCCGATCCATAAGCGTCGCGGGTGTGGTCTCATCCACATAATTCATGTTTAACTCTTTAAACAGGGTTGTAAAAATCTCAATTTGCTTCGCAATTTCGAAAAAATCACTTTTAAAACTTGCGGTACCCACCAATATTCCTATCGCCAATATGGGGATCAATATTTTCTTTTTCATCTTCATTTTTTTTGCTCCAACTTAGTAAGCAACACCTGTATCGAATCTTCAAGCTGTGCATACTGCGGATTATCCTTACTAATATATAAAAATAACAACGCATAGTGAGCGCCGTTGTTAGATAATAGGACTTCTTTGTGAAGTCTATAACATTCCCTTAGCTGTCTTTTAACACGATTGCGGGAAACAGCCGTTTTAAAATTTCGTTTGGGAACGGCGAAAGTGGCCTGAGAAGCGGTAACATTTTCCAGAGGAAGAGCGAACAATTTAACAGGAAAAGCAACGAAGGAGTCGCCCTCATCAAACAATTGCTCAATGAGTTTTCGGCTTTTTAGTTTTTCAGCTTTTGGGAAGCGTAAGTTCATTAGGTAAAAGTAGCAATTATTGAAGGATTGGTTTATTTTTATCGCAATGCATTTTATATGGATTTAACCAAACAGCCACATTACAAATTATATGTTCGTCTTAATGAAACTATTTTGTTGGACGGAGCACTCTTTGATGCCCAGATCGAGCATCGCAAGGAAGCCCAAACATTGGGACACCATATTAGATACTATTTTCTGAAGAAAGACGCCGAGAAAATAACGGACATTGCAAAAAAACTAGGACTAAGCCTTTCTACAGAAACCGTTTTTGACCTAGAGCACGATGCGACAAAAAAGACGCACGTTCTTTATGTGTTTATTGCGTTAATTGTTGCCTTTGTTATTGCCTTGGCCGTTTCTTTTTTTCATTAAAAAAGCCCACATCTTAAGGAGCGGGCTTTATTATTATTTTCCGAAAAGACTACTCGTAGGTATTATTTTCCGGGTTTATATCTGCCATGCGCTGGGAGGCATCAATTTTCATGTTGGTAATGGTTTTACCGTTTGTGATTTCTACATCATAGGTTGGATATGCCCAGGGCCAATCTGGCAATACAGATCGTTTCATGGCTGGATACGGATTTTCTTTTTCACCACGCATCATACGCAATGGAATGTAAAATGATTCCTGGGATCCGTCATCATACGTGACATATAGATCAATAGGCATGGGCATGAGACCAATGCGCTCTAAAGTTACCTTTGTTGCAGACCCTTCTTTGGACACTTCTTTAATTCCATAATCTACAGTATTGGTTGTCTGAGACATATCCATTAGATACCAATCCAATTCCATCCCCGAAACTTTTTCGGCGACTCTAATGAAATCATTGGGGGTAGGGTGCTTAAACTTGAATTCATTGTAATAGCGCTTCAGTGTTTTTTCTAGATTTTTTTCACCGATCACATAGCCTAGCTGCGCTAAAAACACGGCTCCTTTGCTGTAGGCGCTAATTCCGTAAGCCCGATTACTTGCATAACGATCAGCATGTGTAGAAAGGGGTTGCTCTTGACCGCTGGCTGCTAACAAATAATAGCCTCGATACGAACCTTGTGTTGGATTAGGGTTGTTGCGTTTCATAACCTCGTTCATAGCTTTTCCAGAAATGTATGAAGTGAACCCTTCGTCCATCCACTCGTGCTTTGCTTCGTTAGTTGCTAATAAAAACTGAAACCAAGAATGCGCCAACTCATGTGCGGTCACACCTACGAGGCTTTCAAACTTTCTTTGACCCGTAATCAATGTACACATGGCATATTCCATACCGCCATCGCCACCTTGAATTACAGAGTATTGTTTGTAGGGGTACGTACCAATATTCTTATTAAAATACGTCATTAACTCTGCTGTTTTTGGCTGCAAGTTTTTCCAATTTTCAATAATTTCAGGGTTATTTTTATAGAAAAAATGAAGGTCAACGCCATTAGGCCCAGGATAGGTGTCGTGAATGTAGTCGCTATCTGCAGCCCATGTAAAATCATGAACATCTGGCGCTACAAAATGCCAAGTATATTTTCCTCTTTTAGCTTTCTTTCCTGTTCCGTAACCGTGGCCAATATCATCAGGGTTTTGAAGATATCCAGACCCGCCAATGGTATATTTTTCATCAATGGTGATCTTTACATCGAAATCCCCCCACACACCATGAAACTCACGAGCAATATATGGGTCTGCATGCCACCCTTGGAAGTCATATTCTGCCAATTTCGGATACCATTGCGCCATAGAAAGGGCAACGCCTTCAGCGTTATTACGCCCCGAACGACGTATATGAACTGGCACTTGAGCATCCCAGATCATCGAAAAACGAGTGCTTTGTCCGGGCAGAATAGGCTTGTTAAGAGCTACCTCAAGAATGGTTCCAGCGACTTCGTATGATACAGAAGCCCCGTCTTGAGATAAGGACTTTACTTTAATGAACCCCATCTCATCTTGAGATAATTTTGAAATACGACCCTTAACACGTCCATCTGGATCGGAAATGGATCTGGAACGCACGTCCATTTCACTACCGGGCTGAAATGCATTAAAATATAGGTGATAGAATACGTTAGTAAGCGTGTCAGGAGAATTATTGGTATACACTAACTCTTGCTTCCCTTTGTACTGAAAGGCGTTGACATCCACATCGATTTCCATTTTGTAATCGACCTTTTGCTGCCAATATTGAGTATTGTTTTGTGCCGATACCGAGGCAAAGACAAAGAGAAACGCAAAACTTTTGAGAAGTAATTTCATTATTTAGACATTTTTTGTGCCATGAGCAAGGCGTTATATAAATTAACCATTTTACCAGATTTAGAAGCATTGGTAAAATTGGCTGTGTTTGACGTGTCTCCACCCAATATCACTGGAGTTTGAGAAGACACACCGCTATCCATTAAGATTTGTTTAACCTGGCTGGCAGTTAAATTTGGGTGATATGACCGTATCATAGCCGCTACTCCACTCACCGCAGGTGCCGCCATAGAGGTTCCTTGTTGATACTCGTACTTATTAAGCGGTGCGGCAGAATAGATCTTTACACCGGGTGCAAATGCGTCCACGGTTACTTTTCCGTAGTTAGAGAAGTCGGCCACCAGCTCACTCCCGTATTTATAATTTAGCGCTCCAATAGTAATGAAGTTGTCGCTAATTTCTTGAGCCGTCCCTTTTTGGTCCGTGGGATACTTTTCCATTGTGTCAAGATCAAAGGATTCATTTCCAGAGGCATTCACAATTAAGACATCTTTGGAAGCGGCATATTTTATAGCGTCCCAAACCCATTCTGGGTGTGGAGAATAATATTTTCCGAAGCTTGCATTGATCACTTTTGCACCGTTGTCTACTGCATAGCGTATTCCCAGTGCGATGTCCTTATCATACTCGTCACCATCTGGAACTGCCCGAATAACCATAATCTCAACATTTTGAGCGACCCCATTCATTCCTAATCCATTATTCCGTTGAGCGGCGATGATGCCCGCTACATGTGTTCCATGTGCGACCCCCTCTTTGTCGGCTGTAGGGCCGTCTACATCTCCATTCCCATATTTGGTGTCTGTTAAATCATCAGGATTATCACCAGTAACTCCTCTAAAATCTTTTCTTAAATTGAAATGGGTGTCAACTCTACCACCAAAGTATTCAATCCCTTCTTGCAGTTGATCAAGCAACTTCGGAACTGTTTCTTCAAAAGTGAGCATTTGCGAAAGCATCGCAATTTGCTGTTTTTCAGAAGCCGAAGGGTTTTTAATAGCCCTTAGGTCTTCGGTATTGTAATTTTCTTTACCCAGCTTTTTAGCCATGGCCTTATGAGCAGGCCCTACCTGAGCAAGAATTTGATCATATTGAGATTTAGAAGACAGTGTTTCATTGTACTCTTTATCATACTCGGCCTTTGCCTTTTGGTACAACGCAAAGTCTGCTCTATCTGTTGCGCTGATAGAGGACTCGTTCTTCCCTTGAAATTTTGGTCCGAGCTTCTTTATATAACGAACATACTCCAGATTTTCTCCGGTAATATCGCCTAAAAAATTCCACCCATGAACATCGTCTATATAGCCGTTGTTATCATCGTCTTTTCCATTTCCGGGCGTTTCATCTTTGTTGGTCCAAAGAACATTCTTTAGATCTTCGTGCTCAATATCGACACCGCTATCAATGACAGCTACGATTACTTTTTCCCCTTTTTTGTTTTTTATGATTTCGTTATACGCCTTTTTGACGCTCATCCCTGGAATGGTGTCCGAAATAAGATCAGCGGCCATCCATCCTTCAAACTGAGACTCGGTGAGGGGGGTGACCTTTAAGGGAAGGGTATCAACATTGCCAATAGGTGTTGAAACAATTGGTGCGGCACTACCACAACTTACCAAGATAAGTGCCGAAGCGACTCGTATTGAATTATTCAAAAACTTCATGTGTATCGTTTAATTAAAAATTTCATCAAAAGTAAAACTCTCGTCAAGACGAACGCCTTTTTCGGTATGTTTTACTGTAATTATATGGTTATGAGCATCATGCTCTAAAAATAAGTAATAATTATTCGTGGCTGCCGCATTAAGAAATTTCTCCTTTTCAGGCAGAGTTAGCAAAGGCCTAGTATCATACCCCATCACAAAAGGAATTGGCAAATGCCCCGCTGTTGGTAATAGGTCTGCCATAAAAACGACTGTTTTGTTTTTGTATTCTATATGCGGAATCATTTGCTTTTCTGTATGACCGTCTGCAAAGAATATTCCAAAGTCAAGTTCGCTGGCTTCAGAAAAATCAGAAACTGGATCTGAAACAAAGCGTAGCTGTCCACTTTCCTCCATTGGAAGAATGTTTTCCTTTAAGAACGAAGCTTTTTCTCTTCTATTGGGCTGTGTTGCCCACAACCAATGGTTTTTATTGCTCCAGAAGGTCGCATTTTTAAACGCAGGCTCATATCCCGTGCGATCCTTATTCCATTGTACACTTCCTCCGCAGTGATCAAAGTGCAAGTGGGTCATAAAGACATCGGTGATATCATCTCTATGAAACCCTTTTTTTGACAAGGAATCATCCAAGTTGTAATCACCCCACCTGTCATAATATCCGTAAAACTTATCGCTTTGCTTGTTTCCCATACCCGTATCAATAAGCGTAAGTCTGTGGCCATTTTCAATGAGAAGACAACGAGCTGCAATATCAATCATATTGTTCTCATCAGCCGGGTTGGTTCTGGACCAAAGAGGTTTTGGAACCACGCCAAACATGGCGCCACCATCTAATTTAAAGTTTCCGGCCTCAATAGGGTATAAGGTCATACGAGATGTTAAGCCCGCAAAATACTAAAAGCGTTACATTCTCGAAAAGAGGGAGCGGATTAATTATACTATTTTTAACAAAAACCCACATTTGGAGAGATATAGCAACAATTTGGGGCTAAACCGAAGTACAGTCAATAAAGAAAGAAGTCAATAACATGTTGAAAGGCACGTGATTTTCAGTAAATCTTATTAATTTTAAGCAAAACTTGGCAAATGTTAGAGCTTGCAGGAATAATTATCTTAGGGATTTTGGCACAGTGGGTTGCATGGCGATTTAAAATCCCCGCAATTCTTCCGCTCATTCTAATCGGGTTGCTGGTTGGACCTATTGCCGCTGAATATCTTTCTGAAGATGGTACCAAATGGATAGAACCCATCTGGGATAATGAAAAAGGCCTTTTCCCAGGCGAGAGCCTTTTTTACTTTGTGTCCTTGGCCATTAGCATCATTCTTTTTGAAGGAGGGCTTACCCTAAAAATGAACGAAATAAAAAATGTAGGACCCGTAATTACAAAGCTAATTACATTGGGTTCTATAGTTACCTTTTTTGGAGCGGCGGTCGCGGCTCATTTTATTTTCGGTCTAAGCTGGGAAATATCGTTCTTATTTTCGGCACTAATAATTGTTACCGGACCCACGGTAATTACCCCCATTTTGAGAAACATCCCTTTAAAGAAAGACCTCTCGGCGGTTTTAAAATGGGAAGGAATCTTAATAGACCCCATTGGCGCCTTAGTGGCGGTTTTGGTTTTTGAATTTATAAGCGTAGATGCGGGAGGAGAGTTTACCAAAACAGCTCTTGTAGAATTTGGAAAGATTGTTCTTTTTGGATCAACCTTTGGGTTTACATTTGCACACGCCCTTAATTTCACGATCAATAGAAAGTGGATTCCCCACTATCTATTAAACGTTTTCGCATTGGCCGCAGTACTGGGTGTTTTTGTGTTGTCAGATACATTTGCTCACGAATCCGGATTACTTGCCGTTGTTGTCATGGGAATGGTCCTTGGAAATACAAATTCGGGATATCTAAAGGAGCTACTCTATTTTAAAGAATCGTTGAGTGTTCTCCTTATTTCAATTCTCTTTATTTTATTGTCGGCTAACATCAATATGGAAGATCTTTTGCTTATTTACAATTGGAAAACAGCCGCTCTTTTTGCGGTTGTCGTTTTCGTAATAAGACCTCTAGGGGTTATGCTAAGCACAAGAAAATCGAGTCTTACCATCAACGAAAAGCTTTTTATTAGTTGGGTGGGGCCCAGAGGTATTGTTGCGGCGGGGATCGCCTCGTTATTTGGTTTAACATTAGCCAAGAAAGGGGTCCCGGGAGCCGAATATATTACTCCTCTAGTATTTATGATTGTACTGGGAACGGTACTTCTCAATGCCACTACGGCGAGGTTATTTGCAAAAATTGTAGGCGTTTTTCTAAAAAAATCAAATGGGGTTTTAATCGTTGGAGCATCAAACTTTCCAAGGCTTATTGGGCAATATTTGGAAAAAAACGGTCGTCATGTTGTACTTATTGACAGCAATGAAGCGAATATCGCAAAGAGCAAAGAGCTGGGTTTAGAAGCAATTAATACGAACATATATTCGGAAGCCTTATCAGATAATATTGAATTAAACGACGTTGGTTATTTAATGGCGCTTACCGGAAATTCTGATATTAATAAATACGTTCTTCGAAAGTTCAGCAAACAATATGGAGAAAATGGCGCTTTCAGATTGATTACTAAAGAAGAAATGAAAGACACCACAAATAACCCTGAACAAGGGCTATTTTCACAAGTAGACGACTTTACTTCAGTGAATACAGTAACGCAAAAATTCCCATCGATTCAAGAATTGGAAATTCAAGATAAGGCACATTATGACAACATTGTTGATGCTATGGACAAGGAAACAGATAACATTCCGTTATTCATTAAAGACTTAGATGGTGAAATACATATTATCTCATCGCACAACAAAGAGGTGACCAAAATTGAACAAGGATTTCGCTTGGTTTATTTAGGAAAGCCAATTTCAGACCTAAACGAATAAAAATACTGTGAAAAAGAATATACTAATTCCGTTTGTCGCCCTAGCATTATGTATCTCCATTTTTTCATGCAAAGAGGATGACTCTAGATCATGCACAATGTGTGAATCTTCGCAAACACCTTCTTTTGAAGTTTGTCGAGAAAGTAGCGGAAATGCCTCTGTCAACGGTGAGAATACCGGAACAGATTATGACGTATACATTGCAGGGCTACAAGAGGCCGGAGCTACTTGTGGGGGTTAATCATTCAGCTTTAAGACAGCCATAAATGCTTCTTGAGGAATTTCAACATTTCCTACTTGGCGCATTTTCTTTTTACCCTTTTTTTGCTTTTCCAGTAATTTCCTTTTTCTAGAAATATCACCTCCATAACACTTAGCCGTTACATCTTTACGAAGAGCCTTTACTGTTTCTCGAGAAATAATTTTAGCACCAATGGCTGCTTGAATAGGAATATCAAACTGCTGTCTTGGGATAAGTTGCCTTAGCTTTTCGCACATTTTTTTACCAATATCATAGGCATTATCCTTGTGTAAAAGCGCCGAAAGGGCATCCACAATGTTACCATTAAGAAGCACATCCACTTTTACCAGTTGTGACTCACGCATTCCAATAGGCGCATAATCAAAGGAGGCGTATCCTTTGGAAACGGTTTTAAGCCGATCGTAAAAATCAAAAACAATTTCGGCCAGTGGCATATCAAACGACAGCTCTACACGTTCAGTTGTTAGGTAGGTCTGGTTGGTAATTTGCCCTCTTTTTTCTATACACAGAGACATCACGGGTCCTACGAAATCAGATTTTGTAATGATGCTAGCTTTGATATAAGGCTCTTCCATACGATTAAGCCTGGAAGGGTCAGGAAGGTCTGAAGGGTTGTTTACCAAGATACGCGTATCCGGGTCTTTATTTGTATAGGCGTGATAGGAAACATTGGGAACCGTAGTAATCACCGTCATGTCAAATTCACGCTCTAAGCGTTCCTGAATGATCTCTAGGTGAAGCATTCCTAAGAAGCCACAACGAAAACCAAACCCCAGAGCCGCAGAACTCTCAGGAATAAAAACGAGCGATGCGTCATTGAGCTGGAGTTTTTCCATAGAAGCGCGGAGCTCCTCATAGTCTTCGGTGTCTACTGGGTATATTCCGGCAAAAACCATGGGTTTTACATCTTCAAAACCATCAACCATATTTGTCGTTGGAGATTTAGAATCAGTAATGGTGTCTCCCACTTTTACTTCACGTGCGTCCTTTATCCCAGTAATCAAGTACCCAACATCTCCTGTCTTTATGACTGTGTTAGGATCTTGCTTTAGCCGTAATGTTCCCACCTCATCGGCATAATAAGACTTGCCTGTGGCCATGAACTTAATATGTTGCCCTTTTCTTATTTCCCCATTTAAGATTCTAAAATAGGTTTCTACACCTCTAAAGGGGTTGTAGACAGAATCAAAAATAAGGGCTTGCAATGGTTCATTTGGGTCGCCTTTTGGGGCAGGTACACGTTCAATAACAGCTTTTAAAATGTCTTTAATTCCAAGCCCTGTTTTTGCACTGGCTGGAATTACCTCCTCTGGGTCGCACCCAAGGAGGTCTACAATATCATCGGTTACTTCTTCGGGATTGGCAGAAGGAAGATCTACCTTATTTAATACAGGAATGATTTCGAGATCATTTTCCAATGCTAAGTATAAATTGGAAATCGTTTGGGCCTGAATGCTTTGAGCGGCATCAACAATAAGCAAGGCTCCTTCGCAAGCCGCAATAGAACGTGAGACTTCGTATGAAAAATCAACGTGGCCAGGCGTGTCAATCAAATTAAGCGTATACTCTTCTCCTTCATATATATACTGCATTTGAATTGCGTGACTTTTGATTGTAATTCCCCGTTCCCGCTCCAAATCCATACTATCCAAAAGCTGATCTTGCTTTTCGCGCGCCGTAACAGTCCCCGTTTCATCCAATAGCCTGTCTGCCAAGGTGCTTTTCCCGTGATCAATATGTGCAATAATGCAAAAATTCCTGATGTTCTTCATAACATTAATCCATCCGTAGATTTAGGCTGCAAATATAGAGTAAAATGACTGTACTATGACCCCCAAGGTGTCATACATCGAAAAATTAAGTGAAATCTATTTTATTTACGAGAATAATAGCATATTTGTTCTGACGGAGTTTTCTGACATTTTTTGTATTCCCGCCATCAGCAAAACCTCCATTTATAGATGATTTATTAACGATAATCGCCGGCGGGCATTTTTATGAAAAAAACAGTATTTCTATTTCTTATCCTACAAACATTCACAGTGCTTTGTCAGGATTTTTCTATTTCTGGAACCATTACCGATGACAAAGGAGAAGCGTTTTCTTTTGTGACCATCTTGCTAAATGAGATCACAACATCAGGACTATCCGATACGACTATTAAAGGCGCAACATCTGATGATGCGGGGCAATTTCTACTCACAGGAATTGAATCTGGAAAATATCAATTAAGTGTTAGCTTTTTGGGATATGAGACAATGAGCCAAACCATAGAAGTATCCAAAGACATAGAGATTGGCACATTTGTGCTAATCGAAAAAAATGAAGCTCTTGACGAGGTCGTTGTTTCGGCCCAAAGGCCAATTATAACAAAGGAGCCTGGCCGCCTAACGTTTACCGTGGAAAATACGTCACTAGCTACTGGAAACACCCTGGCCTTGTTAGCAAAAACCCCAGGGGTATTGATAGTTCAAGATAGAATTTCCATAAAGAATTTACCCACTACAATTTATATAAACAACAAACGTGTATACCTATCGGCTTCCGAAGTAACCTCTCTATTAACCAATATGGACGCCTCTTTTATAAAAAGCATTGAAGTAATATCAAACCCGTCTGCTTCTTATGATGCCGAGGGAGGTGCCGTCCTCAACATTGAAACATCTAAAGCAATTTCAATAGGTTATAAAGGATCTGCAGGAATAAGTTATGAGCAGGCCATTTTTCCAAAATACAACCTGAATACATCGCATTTTTATAAAAACGACTGGCTCAATTTTTATGCTTCGTATGGGTTTAGCCCAAGAAAAGAAGTTAAAGACCAAGAAGATCACATCACATTTTTTGAGCCCAACGGGCAACCAAGTTCTCTTTGGGAATCTGACTTCAAAAGAACCACACGCTCATGGGCGCATCAGGGAAATCTTGTGGCAGATTTCACGCTTAATGATAAAAATGAGTTGAGCATTTCTTCTCAAATATCCGTTTCACCTAATAGGGCTTATGAAAACGAAGTTTTCACCCGGATTTTTAATCCACAACGTCAATTAGATTCTACATTCGCTACACGAAGCTCTCTTAATAATGACAAAGCCAATCTTTCCTTTAACGCACAACACGTTCTTACCCTTGGAAAGAATGGAACAACCTTAACAACTGCGGCCAACTATGTTTCATATAACGAAGAGCAAATACAAGATGTGAATACGCAATACTTCTTGCCTTCGGGAGATTTTTTGAGAAACAACAGTTTCTTTACACAATCTGATCAGGACACTAAAATATATACAGGACAATCTGACCTCTCATTCTCTTTGGGGTCTGTTGCTATGAAATCGGGAGTCAAATATTCAAGAATAGAGACAGATAGTAAGCTTGACTTCTTTGATACCGATACCGGAAGCGTGGTGTTTAATAATGATCTTTCAGATAATTTCATTTATAAAGAATCTATTTATGCTGCCTATATTGAATTTGCAAAGAAATGGACAAACTGGAACCTCAAAGCGGGACTGAGAGGTGAGTATACGGACGTTAGTGGTGATTCAAGATCCCTTGGAGAAGTTAACACCCAAGAATACTTTGAAGTTTTCCCTACAGCCTCTATAGAGCGTACCCTGAGCAATAAGGACAAAATAGGACTTAGCTACGCAAGACGAATCAATAGACCTCGATATCAAAGCCTAAACCCGTTTAGGTACTTTTTAAACGAAAATAATTTCACAGGCGGAAACCCAAATCTTGGACCTGCATTTGACAGCAAGATCACGTTAAGCTATAATTTAAAGAACAAATGGTTTTTTGAACTGTATTATCAAGAAACGAAAAATCCCCTCGGCACCCTTTCATTTCAAGACAATACCGAATTTACTGTACGCAGTATTGATGCCAACCTTATTAGAAATTTTCAATATAGCCTCGATGTATCCCACGGAGGTTCTTTGGTCTCATGGTGGTATGTGAGCGCCTATACATCTGCTTTTTATCTAGAAAACGAGTTTTTCTCTGTTGAAAGTCTAGAAGAGACGTATTCCAATCACGTGTTTGGCTTGTTTGTACAACTGTATAATGGCCTTACCCTTTCTGAAAAAGCCGGAATCACCTCAGACGTTACAGCAAGATATCTGTCTAATTTTATCTATGGATCGTATGATCAGGAAAACCAATTTTCATTGTCCTTTTCTATTCGGAAAAGCCTCTGGAACAAAAGAGCAGTGCTTTCAATAGGCGTAAACGACATCTTTGATACAAATAATATTCCGCTGGTGTCACGCTATTACAATCAGGACAATTCTTATTTCTCAATGGCTGAGTCACGCCTTTTTAGAGCTAGCTTCACCTATAATTTTGGGAACGCCAGATTACGGAATAATAAACGAAACGTTCGAACGGACGAATCGGACCGCCTTTAAACAATTAACAATCTATTTTACTTATTTTTGCAGCAACTATGGCTAAGATTGGTAATATAGACGTTGGAGATTTCCCGCTTTTGTTAGCGCCTATGGAGGATGTAAGTGATCCTCCTTTTAGAGCGCTTTGTAAAGAACAAGGGGCCGATGTTGTCTATACTGAATTCATTTCTTCTGAAGGACTTATTCGCGATGCAGCCAAGAGTGTGATGAAGCTTGATATTTATGAGAAAGAGCGTCCGGTTGGGATTCAAATTTTTGGAGCCGTTTTGGAATCCATGTTGCGCAGTGTGGAAATTGTTGAGGCCTCAGGCCCCGACATCATTGATATTAACTTTGGATGCCCTGTTAAAAAGGTGGTGAGCAAAGGAGCTGGAGCTGGAATACTGAAGGATATTGATCTTATGGTGAGCCTCACAGAGGCCATGGTCAAACACACAACCCTGCCCGTTACTGTAAAAACACGCTTAGGTTGGGACGATAATACCATAAAGATTGTGGAGGTGGCAGAACGCCTTCAAGATGTTGGGTGTAAGGCAATATCTATTCACGGTCGCACCCGCGCTCAAATGTATAAGGGAGACGCCAACTGGGCTCCCATTGCCGAAGTTAAGAACAATCCCAGAATGCATATTCCCGTGTTTGGAAATGGAGATGTTGATACTCCAGAGAGAGCAATGGAAATGCGAGACAAATATGGATTGGATGGAGCGATGATAGGCAGAGCAAGTATTGGATATCCGTGGTTTTTTAGAGAGGTCAAGCATTTTTTCGAAACAGGTCAGCATATGGCAGCACCTACTATGTCAGAACGAGTAACCGCAGCAAAGAGACACCTTCAAATGGCCATTGACTGGAAGGGAGAAAAGCTAGGCGTATTTGAGACCAGGAGACATTACACCAATTATTTTAAGGGAATTCCCAATTTCAAGGAATATCGAATGAAGATGGTAACTAGTGATGACTCCGAATCTGTTTTTGCCGCCTTTGATGAGGTGTTAGAGATGTTTGCAGACCATCAATTTGTCTAATCAAGGAACTTTCTTGAAACCCGCTGAGAAGCAACCTTAGAGGCAATTCCGCCAAGGGTAGAGACTGTAATTAGCACGATGACCACATTTATAAGATCAAACCTCACCGGATAAGGAAGGGTAGGTGTTATAGGGACAAAACCATACTTTAACTGAAGCAGAACGGCGACTATTCCTAAAATCAATCCGATAGCCACACCAATAAAAGTCATTAAAAAACCATTGTAAAAAAAGACCTTTCTAATTTCTTTGATCGTTAACCCTAAAGAATACAATGTTTTGATATTTCTTCTTTTTTCCAGAATAACCATAATAATAGTTCCGGCAATATTAAAAATGGCGATAGCGGCAATTAAACTCACAAAAATGTAGACAAACAGATTTTCGGTGTTTAACATTTTATACAGAGCATCGTTTTGCTGAACGCGGTTTTTAATGATAATTTCTTCTGAAAAAACACCAGCTAACTGTGTTCTAATCAATTCTTCCGAAGCACCTTCTTTCAGCTTAAACTCTAAAGAAGAAACTTTAGAAGAGTCAAGCCTTAGTAATGATCTGGCAAGACCAATATCTGAAAATACAAACTTACTATCTAGGTCCTCATTTACTTGATACATTCCGGTGACCACAACTGTTTCTTTGGAAAGCGCTTTGGTGGGGTCCAATATCTGGCCTGTTCCAGGTTTGGGAACATAAATTTCTAAAAGATCGTTATAATCTCTAACGTTCAGCGATAATTTTGCAGCTGTCCCAAGGCCAATGACCACTTCATTTTGATTTGGAGTGAACCATTCACTTAAGTACAATATGCTGTCCAATTGATTCACCCTTCCGTAGTTTTGATCCACGCCTTTTATGTATGCGATATGATTTTTACCTCGGTATCTCAAAAAGATATGCTCTTCAATAACTTTAGAGTAGGCCTTAATTCCTTCTATTTTTGATATTTCCTGAATAGATGTTTTAGTGAAGTCCAGTGTTTTTCCCTCCGCAGGAAGCACCTTCAAATCGGAGTCAAATACATTGGTAAACTTCAGGCTAAAATCTTTGAGTCCAGAAAACCCAGAGAGCACAATAAACAACGACAATGCACCAATAGCAGCCCCTAACACTGCAATTCTAGAAATAATGTTTACCGCATTTCTATTGCTCTTGGAGAATAAATAACGCTTGGCAATATATAAGGGGAGTTTCATGCTACGTCTTTTTTCTTTTGGGTAAAATCTCAGGATTTTTAATGGGATTCTCTTCGCCTCGTACAGCCTTATCTATACGCTCAATATACTCAAGACTATCATCATTATAGAAGGTAAGTTCTGGCATTTTTCGAAGTTGATGTTTCGTAAGCTGCGCAATTTCATGCTTTATTCTAGATTTCATACCGTTTAACTCATTCACGATACCCGTTGCTTTTTCCGAAGGGAAAACACTTATATATACCTTCGCTATTGAAAGATCCACGGTAATGGTAACCTTAGACACCGAAATAATAGTCCCTAACTGTCCGGAGTCTCTCAATCTATTTTGAAGCACGGCTGCCAAATCGTTTTGAAGCACCCCTGCAATTTTTTTTTGTCTATTGCTTTCTTTCATGCTACAAAAGTACCACATTTAAAGATTTGTTATTTTTGAAAACCGTAAAGATTATAGAAAATGGATAAAATTGAACATATAGGCATCGCAGTTAAGAACATAAAAGAGGCCAATAAAGTGTATTGTGACCTACTAGGGTATGAACACTATAAGACAGAATTGGTGGAAAGTGAGGGAGTAATGACGTCTTTTTTTGTTTGTGGAGAGAGTAAAATTGAACTGCTGGAAGCCACAAGATCAGACAGTCCTATTGCCAAATTTATCGAAAAAAGAGGGGAAGGAGTTCATCATATAGCGTATGCCGTGGCGGACATAAAAATGGAAATGGAGCGATTAAAGCAAGAGGGCTTTAAACTACTTAGTGAAGCCCCAAAAAAGGGCGCGGATAATAAATTGGTAGCTTTTTTACACCCTAAATCGGCTCACGGGGTACTTGTTGAACTATGTCAAGAGATAAATATTAATTAAAAATAGTTGTGCGGTATACGCAAAGTGTTTTACATTTGCATCCTATTTTCGGTCCCATAGCTCAGCTGGTTAGAGCACCTGACTCATAATCAGGGGGTCCATGGTTCGAGCCCATGTGGGACCACTTTTAAAATTCTCACAAAAAACTATCAAAAAGAGAGTTTTTATGAGCGTTTTTGCCAAAAAAAATGAGATTTTTATGCGTTGATAACGCGATTTTTATTTGTTGTTTAAAAAAAATTATTACATTAGTCCCTTATATGCGACCCCAAATCGTTACAAAACTAACCTCAGTACTATGCTTTTTTGCGAGTACTGCTATGCTTGCACAATCTCCGGGCGGAGGTTCAGGCCCACCCCCTCCTACGACACCTCCACCAGAATTACCACTAGACTCAAGCCTTTCTATTTTACTGGTTGCAGCTTTGATATATGGTAGCTATGTTGCCGTGAAAAGATGGAGGTCTAAAGATGTCCCTGCATAAGCCTGCTGACGTATTTTCCTACAACATCAAACTCTAAATTAACAATTGACCCAACACGAAACGTGTTAAAATTGGTATGTTCATGGGTGTATGGAATAATAGCAACACTAAAGACATTTTCTTTTGAATCGACCACAGTAAGGCTAACACCATTAATTGTGATTGATCCTTTTTCAATGGTGAGGTTGCCTAAAGAAGAATCGTATTGAAATGTAAAGAGCCAACTTCCATTGGTTTCAACGATTGAGACACAGGTTCCCGTTTGATCTATGTGCCCCTGCACCAAATGACCGTCTAGCCGGTCACCCAGTTTCATCGCCCTTTCTAAATTCACAGCATCGCCCTTTTGCAAATCGCCTAGGTTTGTTTTATCCAAGGTTTCTTTAATAGCCGTAACCACATAACTATCGGTAGTACACTCTACAACAGTAAGGCAAACGCCGTTATGAGAAACACTTTGGTCTATTTTGAGTTGAGCAGCTAAACGACTACCTACGGTTATGTGTAAATTATCACCTTCTGTGACAAGGGAGTTAATTTCTCCAATCCCTTCAATAATTCCTGTAAACATGCTTACATTTAGTTACATTTGTATTGCAAAAGTAATAATAATATAAGGCATAAATGTCCCTATGAGTAAGCCAGATAAAATAGTTGTCGGAATTTCCATTGGAGATCTTAATGGAATAGGCAGTGAAATAATTTTGAAGACCTTTCAGGACACTCGAATGCTCGATTTTTGTACCCCAGTGATTTTTGCGTCTGTGAAATTAATGTCCTACTTCAAAAGAGAGTACGGTCTTGATATTAATCTACACGGAATAGACTCGTTAAATAGCATTGTTCACAAAAAAATAAATGTGATAAATGTCTGGAAGGAACCTGTCCAGATAAACTTTGGGAAAGAAGACCCCGTTATCGGGAGTTACGCCATAAAATCATTAGAAGCTTCTGTGGCCGCGCTTAAGGAAGAAAAAATAGATGTATTGGTGACGGCACCCATACATAAGTCTAATGTACAATCAGAGACATTCAACTTTCCTGGACACACAGATTATTTAGCAAAAGAACTTAAGGGTAATAGCCTAATGTTGATGATCTCAAACACCCTACGGGTTGGATTGCTTACGGATCATGTGGCTGTTAAGGATGTAGTGAGTCATATTACGCCAGAGCGTATTGAGGAGAAAATACAGACCATTCATCGTTCACTTGTTCATGATTTTGGTATTTCCAAACCAAAAATTGCCGTTTTAGGCATTAATCCTCACAATGGCGATAATGGCGTTATAGGAACCGAAGATGACGAGATTCTCATTCCAACATTGGATACATTGCGAAAAAAAGGCTTGTTAGTTTATGGTCCTTATGCAGGTGATAGTTTCTTCGGCTCTGGAAATTATAAAAATTTCGATGCTATAATAGCATCGTATCATGATCAAGGGTTGATTCCGTTTAAAACGTTATCCTTTGGGACAGGCGTAAACTATACCGCGGGCTTAGACCGAGTTAGGACGTCTCCAGACCACGGGACGGCATTCGATGTTGCGGGCAAGAATGTTGCCAATTATGATTCTTTTAAAGAAGCTATTTTTGCCGCGATAGAAATCTATAGAACACGAAATGAATACCTGCAAATTTCGAGCAGCCCGCTTAAAACAAATCGTAAAAAACCAGTTGTAAAAAAGAATTAATAAAAGCAATTTGCTATTCAAATAATTTTTTATCTTTGCACCCGCCTTATCCTTACGGATGGCAGGTTAAACAGGTGTGATAATGAAGGAATTGAAAGAATTTACAATCCCATTTGTAGGATTAAAAATTGGAGATCACCAGTACGATTTTAAGATTAACAATACGTTCTTTGAGCATTTTGAGTATGATGAGTTTAATGACGCAGACATTGACATCAACGTACTCCTTACCAAAAAAGCCACGTTGCTAGAATTCGAAATGTCCTTTAAAGGAATGGTCAACGTGCAATGTGATATAACAGCAGAGCCTTATAATCAGGCGCTGGAAGGGTTATATCATTTTGTGGTGAATTTTGGAGAAACTTATAATGATGAAAATGAGGATCTATTGATAATTCCTCATGGAAGTTACGAAGTGAACATACAACAATATGTGTATGAGTCTTTGGTTTTGGCAATGCCCACCCGAAGAATTCACCCAGGAGTTGAGGATGGTACGTTAAAAACAGACATACTTGAAAAACTTGAAGAATTACGCCCGAAACAACAAGACGATGAGGGAACTGACAAAGGAAATGAAACAGACCCGCGTTGGGATACTTTAAAAAAACTATTAACGGATAAATAATATTTAGTAATGGCACATCCTAAAAGAAAAATCTCAAGAACTAGAAGAGATAAAAGAAGAACACATTACAAAGCGACAGTACCTCAAATTGCTACAGATCCAACAACAGGAGAAGCGCATTTGTACCATAGAGCACATTGGCATGAAGGTAAACTATATTACCGAGGACAAGTTGTGATCGATGCTACCGAAGAGGTAGAAGCATAAATCGATTTATATTCGAAATAAAATGACTCTCACATGATCGTGGGAGTTTTTTTGTTTTTTACTTTCCTAGAATTCAAAAACACCTTACTTTGCACCAGTTTTTGATTAATATTTAGTATTTTTCGTTCATTTTTAAAGGTTTTTGACCTTTTTTGTGAACCTAATTCAATTTTATGAGTTCAATCACAGCAGCGATTACAGCTGTCGGAGGCTATGTACCGGACTATGTTCTCACCAACGAAATATTGGAGACAATGGTGGACACAAATGACGAATGGATTACCTCGCGCACAGGGATTAAAGAACGTAGGATTTTAAGGGACAAAGATAAAGGAACATCATATCTGGCCATTCAAGCGGCTAAAAACCTTTTTTCCAAAAGTAATACCAATCCAGAAGACATTGATTTGGTCATTATGGCAACGGCAACGCCAGATATGCCAGTGGCAGCGACAGGAGTATATGTGGCTTCACAAATTGGAGCTGTGAATGCTTTTTCATTTGATTTGGTTGCCGCATGCTCAAGTTTTTTATACGGAATGTCAACAGCAGCTCGATATATTGAATCGGGAAAGTATAAAAAGGTACTATTACTTGGAGCAGATAAAATGTCATCCATTATAGATTATACAGATAGAGCGACCTGTATTATTTTTGGCGATGGAGGAGGCGCAGTGCTTTTTGAACCCAACACAGAAGGCTTTGGCCTACAGGATGAGTACCTAAGAAGCGATGGCGCGGGAAGGCCACACCTCAAGATAGACGCAGGTGGGTCCATTCTACCGGCTTCTGAAGAGACTGTTGCTAATAAACAACATTACGTATTTCAAGACGGAAGAACTGTTTTTAAATTTGCTGTTTCCAATATGGCGGATGTTTGTGAGAAAGTAATGAACCGAAATAATTTAACGGGGGAAGATGTGGCATGGCTTGTTCCACATCAAGCCAATAAAAGAATCATAGACGCAGCAGCCAATCGTATGAAATTACCAGAAGAAAAGGTAATGCTTAATATTCATCGATATGGCAACACAACATCGGCAACACTACCACTATGCCTGATGGATTATGAAAAACAACTTAAAAAAGGAGATAATCTGGTATTCGCTTCCTTTGGAGGCGGATTTACATGGGGCGCCATATATGTAAAATGGGCCTATAATTCTTAACAAACCAACTAAAGACAAAACCTAGCAATATGGATATAAAAGACATTCAAAATCTAATCAAGTTTGTAGCAAAGTCAGGAGCGAGCGAAGTAAAACTTGAAATGGAAGATGTAAAAATCACCATTAGAACCGGAAAAGAAAGTGGTAAGGGAGAAACCACATATATTCAACAAATCCCAACAATGGCACAACAGCCTCAAATGATGGCACAGCCAGCTGCCGAGGCCCAAGATTCAGCCCCTACTGAATCTGCTCCAGTAGCAGATGATAGCGCAAAATATATAACAATCAAGTCACCTATCATTGGCACATTCTATAGAAAACCTTCCCCAGATAAGCCTTCTTTTGTAGAAATTGGAGATTCAATAAGCGAAGGAGACGTATTATGTGTTATTGAAGCCATGAAGCTTTTCAATGAAATTGAAAGCGAGATGTCGGGTAAAATAATCAAGGTTCTTGTGGATGATTCATCTCCAGTTGAATTTGATCAACCCTTGTTCTTAGTAGACCCGTCATAAATTCAAATCCCAATACCCAAATATCAAATCCCATCGGAGGAATTTGGAATTTGAGTTTTGAAATTTCAGAAAAGTTATGTTCAAAAAGATATTAATAGCCAATAGAGGAGAAATAGCGCTACGTATAATTCGTACGTGCAAAGAAATGGGAATTGAAACCGTTGCCGTTTATTCTAAGGCCGACGAGGAAAGTCTTCATGTACGGTTTGCAGATGAAGCCGTATGTATAGGTCCCGCTCCTAGTAGTGAAAGTTATTTGAAGATGTCTAACATCATCGCGGCTGCCGAGATTACCAATGCCGATGCCATTCACCCAGGATATGGATTTCTATCAGAAAATTCAAAGTTTTCTAAGATCTGTGAAGAGCACAACATTAAATTTATTGGAGCCTCTGCCGAAATGATCGACAGAATGGGAGATAAAGCTAGCGCTAAGTCAACAATGATCGAAGCAGGTGTACCGGTAGTTCCTGGAAGCGAAGGTGTAATACCAGATTTTAAAACGTGCAAAAAAGTTGCACTTGAAACTGGATATCCAGTGATGCTTAAAGCGAGTGCTGGTGGTGGTGGTAAAGGAATGCGTGCCGTATTTAAAGAAGAAGATTTACAGGAGGCGTGGGAATCTGCCCGACAAGAGAGTAAAGCCGCCTTTGGAAATGACGATATGTATATGGAAAAACTCATTGAAGAGCCAAGGCATATTGAAATTCAAATTGTAGGGGATAGCACAGGAAGAGCCTGTCACTTGAGTGAAAGAGACTGCTCTATCCAGAGACGTCATCAGAAATTAACAGAAGAAACCCCTAGTCCATTCATGACGGACAAGTTAAGAAATGACATGGGGCTTGCCGCTGTAAAAGCATCCGAATATATAAAGTACGAAGGTGCAGGAACCGTTGAGTTTTTGGTAGACAAACACCGAAACTTCTACTTCATGGAAATGAACACCCGAATTCAAGTAGAACATCCTATTACTGAGCAGGTAATCGATTTCGATTTGATTCGCGAGCAAATATTAGTTGCCGCTGGAGTGCCTATTTCAGGAAAACACTATACGCCCAACTTACATTCTATAGAATGTCGTATCAATGCCGAAGATCCCTACAACGGTTTTAGACCGTCTCCAGGGAAAATTACAGTTCTTCATGCACCGGGAGGTCATGGAGTGCGATTGGATACTCACGTGTATGCCGGGTATTCCATTCCGCCAAATTACGATTCCATGATTGCCAAACTTATAACCACGGCACAAACCCGTGAAGAGGCCATCAGTAAAATGAAGCGCGCTCTTGATGAGTTTGTAATAGAAGGCGTGCAAACAACCATACCGTTTCATCGTCAATTAATGGATGATCCGGATTATGTAGCTGGAAACTACACTACGGCATTTATGAACGATTTCGAAATGCGAGAGCCCGAAGAAGAATAATAGTAAAACTCCGAATGAAAGTTCGGAGTTTTTTAATATTACCCATATTTTTACCAAAGCGGAACGCCCATAAATCCGAAATTGGCATATAATCTTTTTTACAATGAATTTATCTTATTGGGAACATAACACGTGGCTACGAAATATTGACTACGCTATTATTGGCAGCGGAATCGTGGGCCTGAGTTGCGCTTTGGCGTTGAGAGATCAACACCCCAAAAGTAAGATTGTAATTTTTGAAAAAGGAATACTACCCAGTGGAGCCAGCACCAAAAATGCGGGTTTTGCTTGTTTTGGGAGTCTGTCAGAGATTTTAGATGACCTTGAGAGCCATACGGAAGAAGAGGTGATACAATTGGTGAGAACAAGGCTAGACGGTCTTAAACTGCTTAGGAAGACCCTAGGAGACGATGGCCTTCGCTATAAAGAACATGGAGGGTACGAACTTTTTAAGGAAGCCAATACCAATTTCTTTGAAAAATGCCTAACCCAGCAAGCTTATGTGAATGACCTACTACACCCAATATTTCAAGCGGATGTCTTTTCGGTTGTGGAGAACACCTTTAATTTTGGTGCCGTTCAGCCACAACTTATATTCAACCAATTTGAAGGACAGTTGGATACGGGTCATATGATGTCTGGACTATTACAAAAGGCCATTGCCGCTAATATTTTTATCCTGAACTCAGCCGAGGTTACAAAAATTTCAGAAGGCAATACAGATGTTTCTTTTCAGATAAATAACAGTCTCGAATTACGGGCGCAACAATTGTGTATCGCCACCAATGGCTTTGCGAGTCAACTTTTGGATGAAAAAGTAGTCCCTGCCAGAGCGCAAGTTCTGGTAACAAAACCTATTGAAAACCTTCATATTAAAGGCACTTTTCATCTTGAAAAGGGATATTATTATTTTAGAAATATTGATAATAGGATTTTATTGGGAGGTGGCCGAAACCTTGATTTCGACGCAGAGCAAACGTCAGAAATGGGTCTTACAGAGCTTGTTCAGAATACCTTAGAAGAATTACTTTCCACAACAATTTTACCCAATCGTACGTTAGAAATTGAAGACCGATGGAGTGGCATTATGGGGGTTGGACCCCAAAAAAGACCCATTGTAAAGCAAATTTCCGAACATATATATTGCGGAGTTCGGTTAGGAGGCATGGGTGTTGCCATAGGTAGTTCTGTTGGAAAAAAACTAGCTGATCTTATTTGAGAATGAAGAAAATTTTTCATTTTTTACTGAAAACCGTTCTTTGGTTTGCAGTACTGAGTATTCTTTGGGTATTGGTGCACCGCTTTGTTCCTGTCGCGTATACGCCCTTAATGGCTATTAGATCATACACAACCGATGCGCCCTATCAAACCAAACACGAATGGAAATCGTTAGACGAAATTTCGGCTTCATTACAACTTGCCGTTATTTGTGCCGAAGACCAACAATTTACCAAACACGACGGCTTTGATGTTGATGCCATTAAGAAGGCCTATGACGAGAACAAAAAGGGAAAAAGAATGCGAGGAGGAAGCACGATTTCGCAACAAACGGCCAAGAATGTATTTTTATGGCCTAAGCGAGACTGGTTGCGTAAAGGCTTAGAAACATGGTTCACCTTTTGGATAGAAACCTTGTGGAGTAAAGAACGAATCTTAGAAGTATATTTGAATAGCATTGAGATGGGCGAAGGCGTCTTTGGCGCTGAAGCTGCAGCTCAATATTGGTTCAATAAACCCGCCAAAGATCTTACCCGTCATGAAGCGGCGGCCATTGCAGCTATTTTACCCAACCCTAGAAAATATAGAGCAGATCCTAGGACGGCTTATATTGAAGGCCGAAAAAAATGGATCCTTGGGCAAATGTATAATTATGGTACATTTTCCCTTATTCAAGCAAAAAAATAATGACGAAAATTGATATTAAAGAGGCCCTATTGAAGCAATGTGGCTTATGGGCAAATGATAAATATGAACGACTACAAAAAGTACAGCTTGATATAAAAGAGTCACTCCTAAGTGAGACAAAAAGTTCCAGTGGCGATAAGCATGAGACAGGCCGCGCCCGACTTCAAATTGAGCGAGAGAACATAGGAAAACAATTGCACGAAGCCCAAAAATTACAAGAACTACTTCATCGAATTGACGTTAAGACTACCTCTGGACTTGTTCATCTGGGAAGCCTAGTCAGCACGCACCAAGCCAACTATTTTATGAGTGTCTCCATTGGTGCACTTAGTCTGGACAACGAAGTCTTTCTAGCAGTGTCTCCCCAGTCGCCAATTGGCAACGTATTGTTAGGAAAAAAGGTGGGTGATGCCTTTTCCTTTAACAATGAGATGCATGAAATTATTTCGGTAGACTAAAAATTTAGCTGAAATAAATATAGGATCCAACAACGATCAAGCAAATGATCACACCAACTATTTTTACATGTTTCCACGGGACAATATCCACTTGTTGGGTATATGCTTGTTCATAGGGCGTAGCTCTTGGGCGGAACTTCCCAATAATCAACATAATAATGACATTGAGTACAAATAGAAAGGCCATTATATGGAGGAAATGATTGAATCTTTGGGGTAATATTTCTGCCATAACACCAGTTTCATCCAACACGAGATAGATTAGATATAAAACAACGCCAGAAATTAGTCCAACTTTTGCAGCAATTGACGGTACTTTTTTGGTAAGATATCCAACAATTATAATTGTGAGAATGGGAATACTATATGCGCCATTAACCTTTTGAAGATATCCAAAAAGACCATCTGGAGCATTGGCAATAAAGGGCGCGATAAACATGGCCATAAAAGCAAGGCCAACCCCAAATAGTTTTCCATATTTAACCACCGTTTTTTCATCGGCATCCTTATTTATGTATGCCTTGTAGATATCCACACCAAAGAGGGTTACAGAACTGTTCAAGGCACTGTTGAATGAACTCAAAATAGCTCCAAACAACACAGCAGCAAAAAAGCCTACCAAATAGCCAGGAAGAACTTCGCGAACCAGTGTTGGATATGCTTCATCTGGTTTAGATAATTCCCCTCCAAAAAGGTAAAAAGCAATGATTCCTGGCAAGACCACAATGAGAGGCCCTAATATTTTCAGAAATGCGGCAAAAATTAATCCTTTTTGCCCTTCTTTTAAATTCTTAGCTCCGAGGGCACGCTGAATAATAGCTTGATTGGTTCCCCAGTAAAACAATTGGACCAACATCATTCCAGTAAAAATAGTTGCAAAAGGAATCGAAGAATCACTATCACCTACTGCGTCAAATTTTTCCGGCAAAGCTTCGGTTAAGGTAGAAATCCCATCAATTATACTTCCGCTACCTACAGCGAGAAGCCCAAAAACAGGAATTAGCAACCCACCAATAAGGAGTCCAATTCCGTTAACAGTATCTGAAACAGCAACTGCTTTTAAACCTCCAAAAATGGCATAAATGGATCCTATAATTCCAATACCCCAGACACACATCCATAAGGCAGCTTTTTCAGAAATTCCGAAGACCTCAGGAACGTTGAACATAGTACTAATAGCCAAGGCTCCTGAGTATAATACAATGGGTAGAAACACAACAACATAACCCGAAAGGAACAACCCAGAGGTTAATGTTTTGGTAACCTTATCAAAACGTCGCTCCAGAAAGGTGGGTATCGTCGTGATTCCGCCTTTTAGATATCTAGGCAACAGAAAAATAGCCGTAACCACCATAGCTATGGCGGCAAGCGTTTCCCAGGCCATTACTAGAATTCCCTCGCTATATGATTGACCGTTAAGCCCTACAATTTGTTCTGTAGACAAATTGGTCAAAAGAAGGGAAGCGGCAATAACACCAGCCGTCAAAGACCTACCTGCTAGAAAATATCCGTCCGAGGTGTTTTCATTGGTTTTACGAGTTGCCAAATAGGAAACCACTGCAACGATAAGAGTAAATGCGATAAATGAAAATATAGCCATGACAGGTATGTTTAGTTAATTCGTTTTCTTGTTTGGTTAAGCAGATTGAGCATGCAATAAGGTTGTTGGTATCACTTTAGTGACAAATTCTTTGTTGTTTGAATTGCTAAGCCGATCTAACAGTAAGTTTATGGAATTTTTTCCAATTTCTTCAGCATGTTGGTTAATGAAGCTAAGCTTGGGCACCGATAATTGAGAAATGGTTTCATCGGCAAAACCAATCACAGCAATATCTTTAGGAACCTTGTATCCCATGCTAATACAAGTATTAATGCAGGTTGTGCCCGAAATATTATCTGCCGAGACAACCCCATTAATCTGAGGGTTGTTAGATAGAAATGCCTTTATTCTTGTATGTAAGTCTTCGCCCCCCTGAATTTTTAGCACCAGAGATGTGTCATGGATCTCAACGGCATCCATCATTGTTTTTTTATATCCATCTTCCCTAAGCTTTCCAATATTGAGGTCGTCAATAGTGGTTATAAAGGCAATATGTTTTCTATTTTGTTGAATAAGTGCATCAGTGGCTTTGCAGGAAGCTTCAAAATCGTCAATGATTACCTTGTCACAGGGAACCTGATTGAGCACTCTGTCGAACATTACAATAGGCACTCCTTGTTGTAAGATAGTATTGAAGTGGTCAAAACTTCCAAGAGTTTGTGTGTCTTCAGAAACGGCCACAATAAACCCATCTACGGCACCATGTGTTAATAATTGAAGACTTTCTTTCTCTTTGTCCAGAGACTCGTTGGAAATGCAGGTAATGATGTTATACCCTTTCTTGGTGGCCTCTTTTTCTATTCCGAAGAGCACTTTGGCGAAAAACCGATTTAAGATATTCGGAAGGATGACGCCAATGGTTTTAGTTTGACTGCTTTTTAAATTTACCGCAGTTCTATTGGGGTGGTAGTTGTAGTGTTTGGCCAAGTCTTTAACTCGGCGTGTAGTGGCACTACTTATTTCACTACTATCGTTAAGCGCCTTGGATACTGTAGAAACAGAAACATGTAATTGTTCTGCTAATAACTTGATAGTAACCATGTTTCAGAGAGAGTTGTTTTGAGTTAAAGGCGGTAGTAACGGGCATCAAGGCCTCATATATTGGTGGTAAAAAAGAAAGGAGTCTGCCAATGCTATTAAAAACAGACTCCTTACTAACATTACACCTAACTATCGAAAAAAATTATCTTTTTACTAGTTTAATTGTCTTGTTTCCAGAAGTAGTAACCACTTTGGCCATATATATTCCAGTTTGTAATTCAGACATATTCAATGCGTAATTTGTTTCGTTTGGAGAAACCGTTAAAACCGCTTTTCCAAGAACATCAAATACAGTTATTTGAGTGATGTTCTCACGAGCGCTTACATTCCAGTCTGAAACAACAGGATTAGGGAACGCGGTGATAGAACCAGCATCAAAATCGTTTGTGTTTAGTATTTGAGCTCCAACAACAACGCTACCTAAAGCACCTTCATCTGCTGGATTTGCATTGATACCTGTAACTTTAAATCCGTACTGAACTACGGCATCAGCTCCTTCAACATTGGTATAGTTTACGGAGAACGTTTCTCCTGCTACCAACATAGTGGTTTCTTCCTTAAGCACAGAGAAATCTCCATTGAAAACCTTGATAAAGGCAACAACCTCATAGGCAGGATCAATAGTGTTGCTAGGAGCACTTCCAACAAAAGTTAGTTCACTTCCAACTAAAGAATTGTCCTCTACAAAGGTATTAGCCTCCATAAGCTTGTTTCCTTCAAGCGTAGTTTGATCTACCCAAAATGGATCTGTTGGATTGTCAGCATAGGTATTAAAGTTAGGCTGTAGTGTAAGCGTACCCGCTCCAACATCAATTACCGTTTTAAGTTCTGGAATACCCCATCCTGAGTTAAACACAAACCCTCCTCCATTGGCAGGAGTTTCAAATACATTCATAAATCCAATCCAAGTAGCGGATGCATCTACCTCAACTGTGTTCTGAGCGTTACTTTGGAACGCAAAACCTACCGCTAATGCGATAACTAAGTAAATCTGTTTCATTTTCATTCTATTTAAGTTAATATTTAATTGTTTAGTTGTCATTTATGTTCTTTATAAAGGATCAGCGATTGACCCCATTTATTGTTTGATTAATTTTATTCTTTCGTGTCTTGACATTGATACTACATCCACCACATATATTCCATCTTTTAGATTAGATAGATCGAGACTATAGTTTGTGCTATTTGGTGTTGTTGTTACTACTTTTTGACCCAACACACTGTATATGTTGATTTCTGTGATGATAGATTTGGCTTGAATGTTCCAAAAATCATTCACTGGATTTGGGTAGGAACGTACTAGGTTCTCTGAAGTATCGAGCAAGCCTAATGTGCTTCCATCGCTAAACTCGATACTATCGAAGTATATGATGTTATCCGAAGTCCTAGCATTAAAATCTGGAAATACAATAATTTGGTCGATATCTGTAGAGCTAGGGGCATCAATGACTCCAGTGAAATCAAACACTAGCTGTTCCCATTGATTAATCAAGGTATTAGGTACTTTAATTTCTCCCGTAGAAGCTCCGGGCCCCGTTGCAAATTTTACACCTACATCGCTAATGACAGATTTCCACACCCATACGGTAACGAAGGCATTGTCAGGAGACAAGCTAAAGGTCCCAATATCTGCTCCATGCATACTTTCCACACCCGCGAATGGCTGTCCGGATTGCAGCGCAGTGAACTTGGCCACTGTTGCTGAAGTATTGATTCCTGAAGGGTCGGGATTGGCAACAATTTCTAATGGAGGATTGGTGTCATTTTCAAAGACAGTCCATGTCCAAGAATCACCAAAGCCACCGGCTTCGAAATTAATAGGGTTGTTTTGAGACATTCCGAAGAATGAAATTAGACATATAATAATACAAGTAATGTTTCTCATCAATTAGCTATTTTTCGGTTTATAAATTTTGACATAGTCAATAATAAATTCTTGAGGAAAAATGGAGTCATCTACCTCTGGGCCTCCAAAATTTCCTCCAATAGCCATGTTGAGTAATAGGTAAAAAGGCTTATCAAAGGGCCAAGTTTTATCGTTTTTTAAGGAAGGAGAAAAGTCATAAACAAGAACATCGTCTATATAAAATTTGATAGTATCTTTTGTCCAATGTGCTTTGTATATATGAAAGCCTTCTTCAATGTTTTCTAGTACGGTTTTTTTAGAATTGATAGTATTTCCAAAACTATCCGGAGTGTGTAGAGAAGTATAGATAGTATGAGGTTCGCGCCCTACATATTCCATGATGTCTATTTCGCCACATCCAGGCCAGGTGTTTGTATCAATATCATTGCCCAGCATCCAAACGGCCGGCCATAAACCATGTCCTTCTGGAAGTTGTGCACGCACTTCAATGGTGCCATACTGAAATTCAAACTTATTTTTGGTGGTAATCCTTCCAGATTCGTATAAAGAACTATCGCGTGTCGCTGTGATTACCAAATGACCATCATCAAGACGCACATTTTTCTCAGTATATATTTGTCTTTCGTTATTTCCCCAACCACATAGATTTGGGCAACCATCTCCTAGTTCATAATTCCACGTGTCCATATTTAATGATGCGCCATCAAATTGCTCCTCAAAAAGCAATTCAGGTTGCGATTCGCAAGAAACGAATGCAATGGATAGTGCTATGAATAATAGGTTTCGCATCTTTATTTAAGTTCGAAGGTTGATTTATGTGTAGTTGCCGAGCTTCCGCCAACAAACACTTCAAATGCACCGTTTTCTATTATGAATTCCCCTTGATTCGAATAAAACCCTAACTCCTTATCCGTTAATACAAACTCGAGGGTCTTTGTTTCTCCAGGGTTTAATTCTACGAGCTGAAACCCTTTCAATTCTTTTACGGGTCGCGTGACACTAGCATACATATCTCGGATGTATAACTGCACCACCTCTTTACCGGTTACTTGCCCTGTATTGGTTAATTGTACCGAAACCCGTACCTGTTTATTTTCAGCATATGTACTAGTTACGTTGAGGTTGTCATATTTAAATGTGGTATAGCTCAAACCATATCCGAAGGGATACAAGGGATCATTGCTCTCATCTGAATAATGAGACCAGAAGACCACATCAGGGGCGGGAAGACTTGGCCTCCCTGTATTTTTATAATTGTAATAAATAGGGACTTGCCCCACTTTTCTAGGAAAACTCATAGGTAGCTTCCCGCTAGGGTTATAATCGCCATAGAGCACTTGAGCGACAGCATTCCCGTTTTGTGTGCCCAATTGCCATGCCTCTACGATGGCGGGAACGTTTTCATCAGCCCAGCATATAGACAGGGGCCTTCCATTATTTAAGACTAAAACGATGTTTGGATTTGCTTTATAAACAGCCTCTAGGAGCTCTTGTTGCATGCCAGGAAGATCTAGTTCTGTTCTGCTTCGTCCTTCACCGCTCATAAACCCGTGCTCTCCCAAGACCATTACCACAACATCGGATTTTTTAGCTACTTCAATGGCCTCTCCAAAATCACTTTTATCGGTCATGTTGACCTTTAATTCGATAGCGAACTCGGTTTTTCCTGTGACCACATCTACTCCTTTAGCGTAGGTAAGTGTGTTTCCTGAATATTGTTGCATACCCTCTAATACAGAAATGGCCGAATTATCTTCGGCTCCAATTCTCCAGCTACCCAAAGGGCTCGTTTTATCTGCCCCTAAGGCCCCAATTAAGGCTATCTTTTGTCCTGTTTTTTTAAGCGGAAGGATGTTGTTTTCATTCTTGAGAAGCACAATGGACTTCTTTGCCATGTCCAAGGCGGCATCGTGAATTTTTTGACTGCCAGTTACTTCTTTTTCCCTTTCTTCGTTGCAATACTTGTACGGATCATCAAACAACCCTAATTCAAATTTTACTTTTAGAATACGTGATGCAGCGTCGTCAATAATAGATTCTTTGACCTTTCCTTCTCTAACTAGATTGGCCAATTGGTTAACATATACATAGGACTCCATGTCCATATCTGACCCAGCATTGGCAGACAATTCTGCCGCGTGCTTTTCATCCCTAGCATGTCCATGAGCGATCATTTCTTTCATGGAACCCCAATCTGAAACGATATAGCCTTCAAAGCCCCATTGCTCTTTAAGGAGATCTCTTTGTAAAAATTTATCTCCTGTTGCTGGAATACCATTTAACTCATTAAAAGAATTCATAAAGGTTCTAACTCCAGCTTCTTTGGCTGCCTTAAACGGGGGCAGAATAATATTATTTAATGTGGAAGAACCAACATCGACAGTATTGTAATCACGGCCAGATTCGGAAAATCCATAGGCGGCAAAATGTTTGGCACATGCGGCTAACGTATTGTGTGCTGCCAAGTCTTCTCCCTGAAACCCTCTTACCCGTGCTTCAGCAATACGACTTCCTAAAAATGGGTCTTCTCCGGCACCTTCCATTACACGACCCCAACGTGCATCACGAGAAATATCGACCATGGGAGCAAATGTCCAATTTATTCCTGCTGCTGCTGCTTCTTCAGCGGCCATTTCGGCCGATTTTTGAATAGCCTCTAGGTCCCAACTGGCGGATTCAGCAAGCGGAATTGGACTCAACGTTTTATAGCCATGAATAACATCAAATCCTATGATTAATGGAATGCCCAAACGGGATTCTTCAACGGCGATTTTTTGTACAGCTCTTACATTTTCAACGCCTCTGACATTAAGCATTGAGCCAACCCACCCTTTTCGAAGATGGTCATATTTTCCAGCGGCGTCCCCATTTTCGGGGGTGGGGCCTGTGAAATCCCAAAAGCCGTTATATTGGTTCATTTGACCAATCTTCTCTTCCAATGTCATTTTGGAAAGTAATTCTAATACCTTTTTATCAATTTCTGAAATCGTTTTCGTACTATCTGCTAAGGTGCTTGTTTCGGACACATTTGTTCCGTTATAGGCCATGAGAAGAGCCCCTCCACAAAGGATGGCGAACAATACTATATATGTGATTTTTTTATTCATTATTGATATACCCTTACATAGTCTATTTCCATACTTGATGTTGCAAAGTTGGGATCAATACTACCTCCGAAGGTTCCACCCATTGCTACATTCAGAATCATAAAAAAGTCTTTATTGAATGGGACTGAACCGTTATTAGAAAATGTGTGGAAGACAGTTCCGTCTACAGAAAAGATGATGTCTGTATCCGTCCAGTTGACTTCATAGGTATGAAACCCGTCAGACACGCCTGGAACGGAAAGGGTATCTCCAACACCGTTACCTCCAGAGTTACCCGGGAAATGAAGTGTTGCATAAATTACGTCTTGTTGATTGCCTCTGTGCTCCATAATATCAATCTCTCCGGCTCCAGGCCAAGGGTTTGTATTAATATCGGCACCTAGCATCCAAACGGCTGGCCATGTTCCGCCTCCCGTTGGCAATTTGGCTCTCACCTCAACGCGTCCGTATTCAAATTCATACAGCCCCTGACTTCTTAATCTAGCAGAGGTATAATCACTTCCTTCAAAAGGCTCAGCAATGGCTGTTATTTTTAAGACACCATTTTCAACAATTACGTTTTCGGCTCGGTCTGTATAATATTGTTCCTCTTCATTTCCCCAACCATTATCTCCTGTCCCCAAATCATAGGTCCAGTTTTGAGAGCAGGGTGCTCCGTCCTCGTCAAATTCGTCTGACCATACTAGGACATCATTATTGCCACTACCCGTTGCTCCAGTATCCCCTGAAGGACAGGATGGAGTACCTCCATCTTCTGGAATAAATGTATGATACCAGGCTAACTGATTTCCTGGTGGATCAAAAGGATCTTGTAGTCCACGAACCACTAATTTATTATCACTTAGTTCAGTAATTATATACTCTGTAGCTCCCGACCAATAAGACATCGTGCTATTATTTACGGTGAGGTTTAAGGTTCCTGCTGCCGCATCGTCTATAATGACAAAAGAGGTGGACGTTTCTATCTGATCATTAATGTCTCTACATTCGTCTACAAACTGTTGTGGTTCGGCATCTGGAAAAAATCGTTTTACTTCGGCCCAATTAATAAAGGTTGCATCCGTGGTCTCCAATTCGAACGTATAGTTGTCATTACCATCATGACTAAAGACCAATACATCATCATACAAACAAGGATTTAACTCGTTGGCTGCTGCACTAAAGAAATTCGGAAAATCGACTGTAGGATCTCCTACGCCGAAATGACCAGCATTGCTTGAATCCCACACCCATCTTTTGGATCCAGTGCCGGCAATTTGTGATAAAATAGCTTGATCTATAATCAACCGAACATCTAGATCAATCACAATAGATTGTGAGCTGGAAGCGCCTCCAGTTCCAAAAGCAATTACCGTGATTACTTGAGAATATTGACCCGATTGTGTGTACCTAAAGTTTGCTTCCTGATCATTTGAAATCACAACCGGGTCATTTCCTTCTAAAAAGAAGACATGAAAATTTATTGCATTTTCCGCTGTGGGGATTACTGTAACATTACCAGATTGGTCACTTGCTACGACCACTTGTACTTGTAAATTGGCTGGAGCGATAACGGGACCAAATTCATTGTCATCCTCTTGACATCCTATACCTACAAATAGAAGGAGAATGAGAGATAGGATTTTTGCGCTATTTTTAATCATAGTATGCTTCATTTTAATTAACCAATTCAATTTCATCGAAATAATAATTTGATCCGTCTCCGGCATTACCAAAGTCAAAGAAGATTACAATTCTTGTGTAATCGGCGGCTGGAGCACCGCTAAAGTCATAGACCAATTCTTCCCAGTCATTTGCCACGCTGTTGGTAATGTCTATTTCATGCGTGATGCTGGCGTCGGCATTTTCTAGCTTCAGTTTTATGACGATGTCTGAAGATGGGGCATAGGTCATAACACTTACACTGCTAAAAGTCGTTAAGTCTAAAGGAGAGGGTACTTCAAAGAAAGTTCCTGCCCAAACTTCCGAGCCACTGGTTTTCACCTGACTTGCGCTCATGGCGGAAGGATTGATTCCCGAGGTATTTGGATTGGCCGCTATGGTAGCGTCTTCTATATTTCCGAAAACGACAAATGTTGGAGGGGTTCCTTCAAAATCTTCAACGGGTAAATCAGCGACTGTGGATACAAGACCTCCGTCTCCCACTTCCATTTCATCAAAGTAGTATACAGATCCATCGCCTGGATTTCCGAAGTCATAAAAAACAACTACTCGTATATATTGTGCGTCTGGCGCATCCTCAAAGTCAAAAACCATCTCTTCCCAAGCATTGGCCACCGTGGTTAAGACATCAACTTCATGCGTAATACTTGCATCTGCATTTTCGAGTTTCAGTTTTATCACTTTTCCACTAAAGGGCGAATATGATTTTAGGCGCATTTTCTTTACATCAGCAAAGTCAATATATGCGTCTGTTAGTTCAAAGAAAGTTCCACCCCAAACTTGAGCTCCTACATTCTTAGTAAGTTGTGCTACGTTTGCCGTTTCATTTATACCACCCATAGCAGGGTTAGCCGCAACAGTGGTTGCTCCAATATCACCAAAATCGGTAAAGATAGGCGCAGCCCCCTCAAAGTCTTC